>Ga0268299_1000199_pt1 | contig 235051 bp, 229 predicted proteins | sample NOBtaG_FD_193484 | JGI IMG/M metagenome (GOLD analysis project Ga0268299, IMG submission 193484) | Activated sludge microbial communities from bioreactor in Nijmegen, Gelderland, Netherland - NOB reactor | ecosystem: Engineered > Bioreactor > Aerobic > Activated sludge | place: Netherlands... | reverse complement strand
CTGATAGCCCTCGGGAATGCGGTCGAACTCGGCCCCGCCATCGGTGATGGTGCGGGTCAGCAAATCCAGCCGCCCGGTTGAGGATTTGGCATTGGCGACAGCGGTGCTTCCCGCCGGTAGCACCAGCCGCTCCATCAGCGGAATCACATAGACGCAGCCCTTTTCCAGAACCGCGCCGTCGGTCAGGTCGACCTTGTGCATCATGAATTCGGCGATCCGGTCGGCCACCCGCGCGCCCTGACCGGCCAGGAACGAGGCGCGGACGCGGTAGGCCACCTTGCCCAGACGCAGGTCAAGGCTGGCAGGCTGGACCTGTTCGACGGTGATCGGCGGATCGGCGGCAATCGCCCCTTCAGCGATCAGGCGGCGCAGGGCCTGCGCAGGAAGGACGCCCGGTTTCATCTGTGCAACCCCCTGATGTGGAACCGCCCGCCTGACCAGGGCCAGACGGGCGGTTTCATATGGTCGGGCCGGTGAGATTCGAACTCACGACCTCCCGCCCCCCAGACGGACGCGCTAAACCAGGCTGCGCTACGGCCCGACGATGTGGGCGTTACATAACGATATTCTCGGCAGGGGCAAGCGGGAAAGCGCATGGATTTTCCGCTCAGACCGGCGGGGCGGCCAGCCGGTCTTCCAGCGCGGTCAGCCGGTCCAGAACGGCGCGCAATTCGTCGCGGTAGGGGCGCAGCGCAGCGCGGGGCAGGGCGGCGATGCGGGCGGCCAGACTGCCCTCGGGCCAGTGAACCGCGGTGTCGGAGGAGTCGTCCGAAGGGGTGTCCTGCGCTAGCATCGCCGCTGCGGCGGGCATATCCACGGCGGGTTGGTCATCGGAGGACAGGTCTTCGGCGGGCAGATCGTCGGCCGGCAGGTCATCCGGCGCCGCATCGCCTGCCAGCTCGATATCCCCGGCGGGCGCATCCGCCGCATGATCCTCGGCCAGCGCAAGGGCAACGGCCTCGCTCACCTCGGCAAAGATTTCCTCTTCGGGATCAACGGGTTGTGCGGGTTCCGGCGGTGCCCCGGTTTCCGCCGCAGCTTCCGGCGGCGCTGCGGGGGCGCCGTCATCGAACAGCCCGGCGAAGAGGTTGTCCTGCTGCACCGGGCGCGGCGGGGTGCGGCGCAGCGCGGTTTCCAGCGCCACGATCTGCGCGCTTTCCACCTCGGCCACGGGGGGCGGGCTGTCGTCACCTTCGTCAGGGAAATTGGCGGCCAGCGCCGCTTCCAGCGCGGCCTCGGCATCCTCACCGCCGTCGGTCAGGCCCGAGACATGGCGCACGCCCTGTTCGCGCAGGATCTTCTGCACGCCGCGGATGGTCAGCCCCTCATCATGCAAAAGCCGCTTGATGCCGGTCAGCAGGGCCACATCGGCGGGGCGGTAATAGCGCCGCCCGCCCGCCCGTTTCACCGGGCGGATCTGCGGAAACCGGCTTTCCCAGAACCGCAGCACATGGGCCGGGGTTTCCAGAAGATCGGCCACCTCTGAAATCGTGCGGAAGGCGTCGGGCGACTTGTCCATCCGCCGTGGTCCCCCTTACTTCTTCTTCCCGGCGGCGACGCGATCTTTCATCAGATGCGAGGGGCGGAAGGTCAGAACGCGGCGGGGCGAGATTGGCACCTCATCGCCGGTCTTGGGGTTGCGGCCGACGCGGGCCGTCTTGTCGCGCACCGAGAAGGTGCCGAAGGACGAAATCTTCACCGTCTCACCCGCCACCAGCGCATCCGACATGTGGGTCAGCACCGACTCCACCAGTTGCGCCGATTCGTTGCGGCTGAGGCCGACTTCACGGAAGACGGCCTCGGACAGGTCCATCCGCGTCAGAGTCTTTTCGCTCATCATATCCCCCCCGGGTTATTCAGGGCAGGATGGGCGCTTGGGATTTCCGAGTCAATATCAATCACTTGGGAAGCGTGATTGAAGCACCTTACCAGCGCAGCACGACCGATCCCCAGGCAAGGCCGCCGCCGATGGCCTCTGTCACGATCAGGTCACCTTGCTTGATCTGCCCGCGCGACCGCCCGACCGACAGCGCAAGGGGAATCGACGCGGCCGAGGTGTTGCCGTGGTCCTGCACCGTGACAACCACGCGGTCCATCGGAACCTGCATGCGTTTCGCGGTGGCTTCGATGATGCGGATATTGGCCTGATGCGGCACGATCCAGTCCACATCCGCGCCGGAAAGCCCGGCCTTGTCCAGGCTGGCATGCGCGGTTTCGGCCAGTTTCTCGACCGCGTGGCGGAACACTTCCTTGCCCTCCATCCGCAGATGGCCGACCGTGCCGGTGGACACGCCGCCATCGACATAAAGGATGTCGCGGTAGCGGCCGTCGGAATTCAGGTCGGTCGCGAGGATGCCGCGGTCGTCGTTGGTGCCCTGACCGGTCGCGGCCTCAAGCACCAGGGCGCCGGCGCCGTCGCCGAACAGCACGCAGGTGCCGCGGTCTTTCCAGTCCATCAGCCGGCTGAAGGTTTCGGCCCCGATCACCATGACCCGCTTGGCCGCGCCCGAGACGATCAGCGCATTGGCGTTGGTCAGCGCATAGACAAAGCCCGCGCAAACCGCCTGCACATCAAAGGCAAAGCCGCGCCTCATGCCAAGTGCACCCTGAATCATCGTGGCGGCGGAAGGAAAGGTCAGATCGGCGGTCGAGGTGGCGACGATGATCGCATCCAGATCGTCGGGCTCCAGCCCGGAATCGGCCAGCGCCGCCTGCGCGGCGCGCGTGCCCAGATCGGATGTCGTCTGACCCTCTGCCGCGAAATGGCGCCGCTCGATCCCTGACCGGCTGCGGATCCACTCGTCGGAGGTTTCGACAATGGCTTCGAATTCGCTGTTCGGCACAACCCGTTCGGGCAGGTAATGCCCGACGCCCCTGACAACGGCGCGTATCGTCATTCCCCGGACCCTGCCTCCCCGCCCACGATCGGGGCATCCTGCCCCGCCCGTTCGGCGGATGCAACCCGCGCCGCAAGCCGTTCGGTAAACCCTGCGCTGGCAAGGCGATGGGCCAGTTCCACCGCCGCCGCGACGCCCGTGGCATCGGACGATCCGTGCGATTTCACAACCGTGCCGTTCAGCCCCAGAAACACGCCGCCATTGGCCAGCCGCGGATCGATCCGCCGCGACAGCCGCTTCAGCGAGTTCAGCGCCAGCAGGGCCGCAAAGCGCGACAGCCAGCCGGCGTTGAAGGCTTCCTTCAGGAAATCCGAGATCAGCTTGGCCGTGCCTTCGCCGGTCTTCAGCGCGATATTGCCGGTGAACCCGTCGGTCACGATCACATCCACCCGGTCGGAAGGCAGGTCGCTGCCCTCGACGAAACCGATGTAGTCATAGGCCCCGGCCTCGGCCGCCTTGGCCATCTGCGCCGCCGCCTCATGCAGTTCGGCACGGCCCTTGTGGTCTTCGGTGCCGACATTCAGAAGCCCGATGCGCGGCCGGGTCAGGCCCATGCCGTTGCGGGCATAGCTGGCCCCCATCGCGGCATATTGCAGAAGGTCGGGGGCCTCGGCCTTGATGTCGGCGCCCACGTCCAGCATCACGTTGAAGCCGGAAGGATTGCGCGAGGGCCAGTAGCAGGCGATGGCCGGGCGGTTCACCCCGGGCAGCTTGCGCAGCCGCAGCATCGACACCGCCATCAGCGCGCCGGTATTGCCGCAGGATACCGCAGCCTGCGCCTCGGCGTTCTTCACGCTGTCGATGGCCGACCACATCGAGGTGCCGTTGCCGTTGCGCATGACCTGGCTGGGCTTGTCGTGCATCGTCACGACACGCTCGGCAGGACGCAGATCGACCCGGCCCGCCAATGCGGGCTGCCGCGCCAGCAGGCGCTTCAGTTCGGCCTCGTTGCCGTGCAGGATGAAATGCGCGTCGGGCAGACGTTCGGCGCAAAGCACAAGACCGGCGACAACGGCCGCCGGCCCGCGATCTCCGCCCATCGCGTCAACGGAAATGACGACGCGCCCTGCGCCTGCTGCCGACGGAATTTCCTCTTCGGTCGCCATCGGGGCGCGGGGTCGTCAGACGCGGCTTACGCCGCGTCCTCGTCGATATCCACGGCCTTGGTCGCCACGACTTCGCGGGCATCGTAATGGCCGCAAGCCGGGCAGACGTGGTGCGGGCGCTTCAGCTCGCCGCAGTTCGAGCATTCCTGCGGATTGCCGGCGACCAGCGCATCATGGGCACGACGCATGTTGCGGCGCGAACGGGTGACTCGGTTCTGAGGGACAGCCATGTCTCGACCTCGAAGTTGGGGGACAGGCCCCTGATTTTCCTTTGATTCCAAGGGTATCGGCCACATAGGTGGTCGCGGCGCGAAGGCCCCGGATGAGGCGCGGAACATAGCCGGATTCCCCGTGGGCGCAAGCCCCTTTCTGCACGCGCGCTATTCGCCCTCTGCGCCGTCCTTTTTCAACTGCTGCGCGAGGCCGGCCAGACCGGCAAAGGGGTTCAGGTCGGCCTGCCGCAGGGGGGCGACGCCGGGCGCGGCAAAGACCGCCTCGCCCAGTTCGGCACCCGGCGCGCGGGGATAGGGCGGCAGGGCCAGCGCCAGCGCCTCAAGCGCCACCGCCGCCACGTCGATCACTTCGGGCAGCGGCTCAACCTCTTCCCCGGGCATTTCGGCCTCATCGCCCTCGGGCTCGGCATAATCGGCCAGATAGCGGCGCAGCACGGGTTCCTGCAGTTTCGCCGGCACCGGGGCCAGCGTGACCGAACAGGCCTGCACCGCATCGGCCTGCAATTCGGCTTCCAGCACGAAGTCGCGGCGGCCCTCGGGGCGAATCTCGCCCTTCAGGACCAGCGCCGGCAGCTCGATCAGCCCCAGCGCCGCCGCGATCAGCCGGCGGTCGGCCGCCTCGGGGCGGAAGGCAAAGCGCAGGGGCTTGCGGGCGGGCATGGCGGCCAGCCGGTAGGGCTGGCTGGGCAGGGCGGATGCGTCGGGCATCGGGGCCTCCTTCGCGGCGCCGCCCCGGCCGTTCGCAGCCGGAGGGGCAGAGCATTCTTGAACAGCGGCCCGTCCTTCTGTAAGCCCTTGGGGAAGAACCGGGCCGAAGACGTGCCACGCCTTTCCGATAGTGCCCCTTGGCGGTGCTGGCAAGGGCGGGACGAACGGCGGACCGGCCGGCGGGGTGGCGAGGGACGGCATGGCAAGACACGGCATTACTCGGCTCTGCCTGCGCAGGCTGGTGCTGGCGGCAGGATTCGGGCTGGCGCTGTCGTCCTGCTCGACCATCGCCGAGAACCACGGCTTCGTCCCCTCGGACGAAGAACTGGCGCTGGTCGAGGTCGGCAAGGACACCCGCGAAACCGTGGCCGCCACGCTGGGCCGCCCCTCGGCCTCGGGCCTGCTGAACGATGTCGGCTGGTTCTATGTGCAAAGCCGCTGGGAACGCCGCGGCGCCTTCGCCCCGCGCGAGGTTGACCGTGAGGTCGTCTCGATCACCTTCACCGAGGACGGCGTGGTCGAAAACGTCGAACGCTTCGGGCTGGAAGACGGCAAGGTCGTCGCCATCTCGCGCCGGGTGACCGAGCCGAACATCAAGGGCCTGACCTTCCTGCGCCAGCTTTTCGGCTCGATCGGCAGACTGCGGGCCGACAGCATCCTGGACTGACGGGGCGGGGGCCGGGCGGTGCGTGCCAGCACGCACCCTACGTCTGATCAGCCAAATGCCTCACGCCAGGGCAAGGCCCGACCGCCGGGTGGGCAGCCGACGGTGGAGCCCCTTGGTTTATGGTTCAAGGACTTCCACCGCGGCGCGTCTTGATGCCGGGGCAGAATGCCCGCCCGGGGGGGCGGTCGGGCATTGCCCGGGCGCGCTTCGCGCTTGATTCCCGGGCGGGAAGAAGGCGTTCGGCTTCCGTCGCCGAGTGTCCCGAACTGCGCCGGCCCGTAGGGTGCGTGTTCACACGCACCTCTGCTGCCCGCGCGATGCGTGCCAGCACGCACCCTACGCCGGCGGCGCGCTTCTGGCGGGCCTACCCCTCATCCGCCTCAAAGGTCAGCGCGACGCCGTTGATGCAATAGCGCAGGCCGGTCGGCGCCGGGCCGTCGGGGAAGACATGGCCCAGATGCGCCTCGCAGCGGTTGCAATGCACCTCGGTCCGCCGCATGAACCAGCTGCGGTCCTCGGTCTCTCCCACCATCTCGGCGTCGATCGGCGCGTAGAAGCTGGGCCAGCCGGTGCCCGAATCAAACTTGGTCGCCGCATCGAACAGGGGCGCCCCGCAGCACAGGCAGCGGAAGGTTCCGGCCGCCTTCGGAAAATTGTCATGGCTGAAGGCGCGTTCGGTGCCGTGCTTGCGCGTCACCTTGTAGGCCAGCTCCGACAGGCTTTCCCGCCATTCCGCATCCGATCTGATCACCTTGTCCATGGCCTTGCCCTCGCGCTGCCGCGGCGCTTGCCTTGCGCGCCGCCCCGCCGCAGAAATAGGACGGATCGCGTGTCAGTCCAAGGCTTCCGGGGGCAGCGGGATGCTCACAATCACCAGAGGACGGCTTCGGGCCCGGCTTGCCGAGGGGCCGGAGGACCTGCGCCGGGCGCAGGCGCTGCGCCATCTGTGCTTTCGCGGTACCCCCGGGATCGACGCCGACGCCCATGACGCGCGGTGCGACCATGTGCTGGTGGAAGAGGTGGCGGGCGGCGCCCTCATGTCCTGCTTCCGGGTGATGGCGGTGGCGGATGCGGGCGATCTGGACCACAGCTATTCGGCGCGGTTCTACGATCTGACGCCCCTTGCCGCCCTGACCGGCCCGATGGTGGAAATGGGCCGCTTCTGCATCGCGCCGGGGCAGGCGGACCCCGACATTCCGCGCCTCGCCTGGGCGGCGATGACGCGGCTGGTCGATGCGCGGGGGGTGCGGCTGATGTTCGGCTGCACCTCGTTCCACGGTGCCGATCCGGCGCTGCATGGCCCGGCGCTGGCGGTTCTGTTGCCCCATGTGGCGCCGCCCGGCCGCCGCCCCGCCGAACGCGCGGCCGAGGTGGTGCGGCTGGCCGGCCTGCCGCCGCCCGCCGATCCGCGCGCGGCCATGGCGGCGCTGCCGCCCTTGTTGCGCACCTATCTGGCGATGGGCGGGCAGGTCAGCGACCATGCAGTGATCGACCGCGACCTTGATACGCTGCATGTCTTCACCGCCGTCGAGGTGGACCGCGTTCCCCCCGCCCGTGCCCGCGCCCTGCGCGCGCTGGCCGATTAGCCCCGCACCAAGCCCCGTTGACGGCGGGTCGCGCGCCCCTTACCTCGCCCCCATGGCACGCGCACCCCTTCTTCAGCTTTCGCAGATCTCGCTGACCTTCGGCGGCAATCCGGTTTTTGACGGCCTGGACCTTGTGGTTCAGCCGGGCGACCGGGTGGCGCTGGTCGGGCGCAACGGGTCAGGCAAATCGACGTTGATGAAGGTGATGGCCGGTCTGGTCGAGGCCGATCAGGGCCTGCGCGTCGTGCCCCCCGGCGTGACCGTGGGCTATATGGAGCAGGACCCCGACCTTTCGGGCTTTGCCACCTTGGGCGATTACGCCGCCTCGGGCCTGCCCGAGGGTGAGGCCTACCGCGTTTCCGTCGCGGCCGAGGGGCTGAAGTTCGATCCCGAAACCCCGGTATCCTCGGCCTCGGGCGGCGAACGGCGCCGCGCCGCGCTGGCCAAGCTGATGGCCGAAGCGCCCGAACTGATGCTGCTGGACGAACCGACCAACCATCTGGACATCCAGGCCATCGAATGGCTGGAAGGCCAGCTGCGAGATACCCGCGCGGCCTTTGTTCTGATCAGCCACGACCGCGCCTTCCTGCGCGCCCTGACCCGCGCCACGTTGTGGATCGACCGGGGTCAGGTCCGCCGCCGCGAGGCCGGGTTCGAAGGCTTCGAGGACTGGCGCGAAACCGTCTGGGCCGAAGAGGATGAGGCCCGCCACAAGTTGGACCGCAAGATCAAGGCCGAGGCGAAATGGGCCGTCGAAGGCATCTCGGCCCGGCGCAAGCGCAATCAGGGCAGGGTGCGCGCGCTGGCCGCCCTGCGCGCCGACCGCGCCGCCCAGATCCGCCGTCAGGGCACCGCCGCGCTTGAGATGGAAAGCTCGGGCCAAAGCGGGCGCAAGGTGATCGAGGCGACAGGGATTTCAAAGGCTTATGGCGACAAGCTGATCCTGCGCGACTTCTCGCTGCGGGTGTTGCGCGGCGACCGGGTGGCCTTTGTCGGCCCGAACGGCGTGGGCAAGACCACGCTGCTGAAGATGCTGACCGGAGAGCTGGCCCCCGACAAGGGCAGCGTGACCTTGGGCACCAACCTTGAAATCGCCGTCTTCGACCAGAGCCGCGCGCAGCTTGACCCCGAAGCCAGCCTTTGGGAAAGCCTGACCGGCGATCCGTCGATGAAGGTTTCGGGCGCCTCCGATCAGGTGCTGGTGCGGGGAAATCCGCGCCATGTCGTGGCTTACCTGAAGGACTTCCTCTTCGATGAGGCGCAGGCCCGCGCCCCGGTGAAAAGCCTGTCGGGCGGCGAGAAGGCCCGTCTGCTGCTGGCCAAGCTGATGGCCAAGCCGTCAAACCTGCTGATCCTGGACGAGCCGACCAACGATCTGGACGTGGAAACCCTAGACCTTCTGCAGGATATTCTGGGAGAGTTCGACGGAACCGTCCTTCTGGTGTCGCACGACCGCGATTTCATCGACCGCATCGCCACCCAGACCGTCGCGCTGGAAGGCCGGGGGCGGGCCACCGTCTATCCGGGCGGCTGGTCGGATTATGCGGCGCAGCGGCCCGAGGGGGAGGCGGAAATCCTTGTGAAATCCGCGCCTTCCGAGGCGAAGCCAAAGCAGGACGCGAAGAAGGCCGAGGGCCTGTCCTTCACCGAACGGAAACGGCTTGACGCGCTGCCCGCCGTGATGGAACGACTTGAGGCCGAGATTGCCAAGCTGACCGAATTCCTTTCGGCCCCCGGGCTTTATGAGAATGAGCCGGTGAAGTTCCGCAAAGCCTCCGAAGGGCTGGCTGAACGGCAGGCGGCCCTTGCGGCGGCCGAAGAGGAATGGCTGATGCTTGCTGAAAAGGAAGGCGCATAAGCTACGGATTTTAGAAGAAAATCCGCTTCCTTCACGGACAGGAATCGGCCGGCACCGGCGGCAGGATGAAGGCGTCGTCGTCGGTGAAGCCGCCGCCGAAGGTGACGAACCCGTCTGCGCCCTCAAACCCCAGCGCCTCTTCGCCGACCATCATGAACAGGCCCCTGGCATGGGGCTTCAGGTGAAAGCCGCCGCCGTCGCCCTCCAGCTGGCAAGCCAGCAGCCCGCCCACCGCGTCGCAATAGGCGAAAGACTGGAAAAGCTCTGACGAATCGCGCAGTTGCACGGCGATCTTCAGAACCAGAACATCCGCCTCCCAGTTGCCCTGATCGGGGCCAAGCGCGATCATCGTCACCATCTGGTCGGGGTGGCCGGCCAGATGGGCGGCATCATACTGGCGCAGATAGCACGAGGCATCCGAGGGGAACATCTGCGCGCGGGGGCTGTCGGCAAGCGCCGGCGTGGCGGCAAGGGTCAGGGCAAGGGCAAGGCGGCGCATCGGCGGCTCCGGTTCAGGGCATGGGCGCAGGATCGGTCAGGCGGGGCGGTCGGGCAAGTGACAAGCGCTGTTATCCCGCCCTACCACCGCCCGCTGGCCCCGCCGCCCGAAGACCGCCCGCCGCCGAAGCCGCCGCTGCTGCTGTCATTGTCGCTGCTGCGGACGGGCAGCACCCAGTCCTCGCGGCGGCTGTCGTTGCAGGCGGGGCAGCGGGTAACGATCTCACCCCGGCCGGTCTGGCTGTGGGTGGCCTCGACCAGAACGCTGCGGCTGCGGTGCAGGCCGCGGTGGCCGCAGACCGGGCAGCGCCGCAGCCGCCATGTCAGATCGCCCAGCCGCCGGCGCAGCCCGATCAGCAGCGCCGCCCCGGCCACCAGCGGAAACATGAGCCAGTCCGTCCCGTCTTCCTGCGGGGCGGGCGCAGGCTGGCCGGCGGCGAAGGGGCGGGCGAGGCGGGCAATCACCTCATCCATCCCGGTCTCGATTCCTTCGGCCATGCGGCCGGCGCGGAAACCGGGCAGGAAGCCGCGGTCGATCGCGGCCTGCGCGGCATTGTCCCAGACCGGGTCATATCTGGCCCCCAGCGCGATCCGCATGGAGCGGTCATCGGTCGCCACCAGCACCAGAATCCCGTCGTTGCGCTGCCCGTCGCCCACGCCCCAGGCGTTGAACAGCCCCTTGGCATAGCTTTCCAGCCGCTGCCCCGCGCCGCCATGGTCAGCGATGCGCGCCATGGTCACCAGCACCACCTGCACCCCGGTTTCCTGCCGCGCCGCGCGTAAGGAGGCGGCAATCCGCGCCTCGGCCTCGGGCGGCAGCACATCGGCCCAGTCGTTCACCGTGTCACTGCCGGGCGGCGGATAGTCCTGCGCCGCCGCCGTGAAGGGCAGGGCCAGCAGCACCAGCCAGACCACCACGCGCAGCCCGCGCCTCATCGCGCCACCTCAGCCAAGGCTGGCCTGCAGCTTCTTCGGCAGGCTGGCGCGGATCAGGCGGTAGGAGGTGTCCAGCCGCTCGGCCAGTTCCTCATCCGGCACCAGACCCCAGGGAATCCGCAGCCAGCTGGCGTGGAAATAGGGCGCCCGCAGCCCGCGCCCGACCTCGATCAGCAGGCGCGCCGTCTCGGCATCGGGGCATTTCACCGCGACGCCGTGATCCTCCATCGCGCCCACCACGGCGAAAAGCTTACCCCCCACCTTCCAGGCATCATGCCCGCCGCCCCAAGGGTCAGAGTGGGTGGCGCCGGCCAGACGGGCGCAATGGGCATTTACGAAAGCGCGGCTCATCGCGGCAGACTGGCAGGGAAGGCCCCGCCGATCAAGCGCCGCCCTTCCTTCATCCTCTCTCTCTAAATATCCCGGGGTGAGGGCCGGCACGGCCCGAGGGGCAGCGCCCCTTTTCGCCTTCACCCCGGCTCATGCCGGTCGCCCATCAGCCAGCGCGGCCCCGCCCCGTGCCGCGCCGCCACATCGCCGGGGTTCCACAGCGCGCATTTGTCCAGGGACAGGCAACCGCAGCCGATGCAGCCGTCCAGCTTGTCGCGCAGCGCCTCAAGCCGCGCGATCCGCTCGTCGATCTCGGCGCGGAAGCCGGTGCTGATCCGCGCCCAGTCCTCGCGGCCCGGGGGGCGGCCCTGCGGCAGGCCGGCCAGCACCTCGGCCAGCCGGGCCAGCGGAAAGCCCAGGCCCTGGGCAATGCGCACGAAGGACAGCCGCCGGATGTCGGCGCGGGCATAGCGGCGGTGGCCGCCGGCGTTGCGCAGGGGGGTGATCAGGCCCATCGCCTCATAATGCCGGATGGCCGGCACGCTGAGCCCGGTGCGCGCCGCCAGTTCGCCGATGCTGAGGAGTGCCATGACGATTCCTGCCCCCGCCCTGAAATTCCGCTTGATCTCAAGTGCGCTTGAGATTTTATCACCCCACCGTCACGTCAGATCAAGGAGTGAAACGATGACGGCATTTCTGGAACATGTGAACCTGACCGTTGCCGAGCCCGAGGCGACGGCGGCCATGCTGGGCCGGCTGTTCGGCTGGCAGGTGCGCTGGCAGGGCGGGGCGATCCATGGCGGGCGGTCGGTGCATGTGGGCACACCGGGGCAGGCCGGCGGCCAGTATCTGGCGCTTTACCGCGGAGCGGGGGCGCAGGCTGCGCCGGCCGACAGCTATGGCATGCGCGCCGGGCTGAACCATATCGCGGTGGTGGTCGATGATCTTGACGCCACCGAGGCGCGGGTGGCGGCCGAGGGCTTTGCCCCGATGAACCATGCCGATTACGAACCCGGCCGCCGCTTCTACTTCCGCGACGGCGACGGCGTGGAATATGAGGTGGTCAGCTACGCCTGACCCGGCGCCCGGGGCCCTTGCCAGCGGCCGGGGCCCCGTGCTAGCCAGACCGCATGACGAAACGCTGCATCATCGGCATCTGCATTACCTGCTGACCACTGGTCACGCGGGCGCAATCGTCATTCCACCGGAAGACCGACTTTGCTAGACCCGCGGCGGGGAAGGCTTGCCTTGGGAATGGGACGGAACATGGTGACGATCCGGCTGCACAATTCGAAGACCCGGAGGAAGGAGGATTTCGTCCCCCTGAACCCCGGCAATGTGCGGATGTATGTCTGCGGCCCCACGGTTTACGACCGCGCGCATCTGGGCAATGGCCGGCCGGTGGTGGTGTTCGACACGCTGTTCCGGCTGTTGCGCCATGTCTATGGGCCGGACCACGTCACCTATGTCCGCAACTTCACCGACGTCGATGACAAGATCAACGCCACGGCGCAGGCGCGGAAGGCCGCCGGCGACCCGCGCAGCCTTGAGGCGCTGATCCGCGAGCGGACCGAGGAAACCATCGGCTGGTATCACGCCGACATGGACGCGCTTGGCGCGCTGCGGCCGACGCAGGAACCCCGCGCGACCGAGTTCATCGGCGCGATGATCTCGATGATCGAAGGGCTGATTGCCGGGGGCCATGCCTATGAGAAGGCGGGCCATGTGCTGTTCCGGGTGCGGTCCTACAAGGACTATGGCGCGCTGTCGGGCCGGTCGGTCGATGACATGATCGCAGGCGCGCGGGTGGAAGTGGCGCCCTTCAAGGAAGACCCGATGGACTTCGTGCTGTGGAAGCCCTCGGATGCCGATCTGCCCGGCTGGGAGTCGCCCTGGGGCCGGGGGCGGCCCGGCTGGCACATCGAATGCTCGGCCATGAGTTATGAGCTCTTGGGGGCGTCGTTCGACATCCACGGCGGGGGGCTTGACCTGCAGTTCCCCCACCACGAGAACGAAATCGCCCAAAGCTGCTGCGCCCACCCCGAAGCGGGCTTTGCGCAGGTCTGGATGCACAACGAGATGCTGCAGGTCGAGGGCAAGAAGATGTCCAAGTCCCTGGGCAACTTCTTCACCGTGCGGGACTTGCTGGATCAGGGCGTGCCGGGCGAGGTGATCCGGTTTGTCTACCTGTCCACCCATTACCGCAAGCCGATGGACTGGACGGCGGAGAAGGCAAAGGAGGCGGAAGCGACGCTGAGAAAGTGGCGTGCGCTGGTGGCTGATGTTGATGCCGAAGGCGCTGAGCCGGACCACATTGTGGTTGCGGTACTTTCTGACGATCTAAACACAGCGGGCGCAATTTCTGCGTTGCATGCAGTTTACCAACACGTGGAGCACTCCGGCGTTGGGAAAGCTAGTTTCAAGGCGGCGGCGAACATCCTAGGCCTTCTACAAGACGGCATGGGGGCGTGGGCCGAGCCAGTCGATCTTGCAGGCCCAACAATGAGACTAAGCGAACTGCGCGAAGTCGCCATGTCGACCAAAGACTTCGCTGCCGTCGATGCCATGAAATCCGCCCTGACCGCCGCAGGCGTCGAGGTGCGTATGTCCAAGGCGGGGGTGGTACTTCTCCCCGGTCTGGGTTTCGATCCCGAAAAACTGCGCGGGTTGTGACGTGACCCCGGAGTTTTCGAAAACTCCGGGCAATTTTCTTCGAAGAAAATTGCAAGTTCCTTCGAAGGAACTTGCGGGAGGCAAGCGGTGAGCGAGCGGCTATACATCTTCGACACCACCCTGCGCGACGGGCAGCAGACGCAGGGCGTGCAGTTCTCGGCCAAGGACAAGCGGCAGATCGCACTGGCGCTGGATGCGCTTGGCGTCGATTACATCGAGGGCGGCTGGCCCGGCGCCAACCCCACCGACAGCGACTTCTTCGCCGATGCCCCGCAAACCCGCGCGACGATGACCGCCTTCGGCATGACGAAACGGGTGGGCCGCAGCGCCGAAAATGACGATGTGCTGGCGGCGGTGCTGAACGCGGGCACTCCGGCCGTCTGTCTTGTCGGCAAGACGCATGAGTTTCACGTCACCACCGCGCTTGGCGTCAGCCTTGACGAGAACCGTGAGGCGATCCGCGCCTCGGTCGCCCATCTGGTCGCCAAGGGGCGTGAGGCGATGCTCGATGCCGAGCATTTCTTTGACGGCTACCGCGCCAATCCCGGCTATGCGCTCGACTGCCTGCGCGCCGCGCTGGAAGAGGGCGCCCGCTGGGTGGTGCTGTGCGATACCAACGGCGGCACCTTGCCCTCAGAGGTCGGCCGCGTGGTGGGGGAGGTGATCGCGGCTGGCATCCCGGGCGACCGTCTGGGCATCCATTGTCACGATGACACCGGCAATGCGGTGGCCAATTCGCTGGCCGCGGTCGAGGCCGGCTGCCGTCAGGTGCAGGGCACGCTGAACGGGTTGGGCGAACGCTGCGGCAATGCCAATCTGGTGACGCTGATCCCGACGCTGCTTCTGAAGGAACCCTATGCCAGCCGGTTCGAAACCGGGGTCAGCCGTCAGGCGCTGGCGGGCCTGCTGAAAACCAGCCGGATTCTGGACGATATCCTGAACCGCGTGCCCCTGCGTTCGGCGCCCTATGTCGGCGCCAGCGCCTTTGCCCACAAGGCGGGGCTGCATGCCAGCGCGATCCTGAAAGACCCCACCACCTACGAACATATCCCGCCCGAAGCGGTCGGCAACGCCCGCGTCATCCCGATGAGCAATCAGGCCGGCCAGTCGAACCTGCGCGCGCGGCTTGCCAGTGCCGGGATCGAGGTGGACCCGAAGGATTCCCGCCTCGGCCGCATCCTTGACCTGATCAAGGAGCGTGAGGATCAGGGCTATGCCTATGACGGCGCGCAGGCGTCCTTTGAACTGCTGGCGCGGCGCGAACTGGGCCTTTGCCCAAGTTTCTTCGAGGTCAAGCGCTACCGCGTCACCGTCGAACGCCGCAAGAACAAGTATGACCGGATGATCAGCCTGTCCGAAGCCGTCGTGGTGGTGAAGATCGGCGACCGCAAGATGATGTCGGTCTCGGACAGCATGGATGAGACGGGGGGCGACCGCGGCCCGGTCAATGCGCTGGCCAAGGCGCTGGCCAAGGACCTTGGCCCCTATCAGGCCTGCATCGACGATATGAAGCTGGTGGATTTCAAGGTGCGCATCACCAATGGCGGGACGGAGGCCGTGACGCGGGTGATTATCGACAGCGAAGACGGGCAGGGCCGCCGCTGGTCCACCGTGGGCGTCAGCCCCAACATCGTGGATGCCAGTTTCGAGGCGCTTCTCGACGCCATCACCTGGAAGCTGATCCGCGACATGGGCCAGCCGGCATGACATGGGCCGCGCCCGGCTGGCAGGACTGCGCCGCGCTGGTGGAACGTGGCGACCCCGACCGCTTCGCCGCGCTGATGGCCGCCACGCCCGCCGCGCGCCCGACCCTGGCGGTGCTATACGCCTATAATCTGGAACTCGCCCGCGCGCCCTGGGCCGGCAAGGAGCCGATGATCGCCGAAATGCGCCTGCAATGGTGGGCCGATGTCGTGGCCGAACCCGCCCCCCGCGCGCATGAGGTGGCGGGGCCGCTGCATGCGCTGATCCGCGACCGCGCGCTGCCCGTCGCCCGGCTGCAGGCCATGGCCGATGCCCGCCGCTGGGATTGCTGGACCGAGGCTTTCGCCGATGACGCCGCCTTCGACGGCTATCTGGCCGACACCTCGGGCACGCTTTTCGCCCTTTCGGTCGCGGCGCTTGGCGGTGACGCCCGGGCGCAGGAGGTGGCCGCCGGTTACGGCTGGGCCGCGGGCCTTGCCGCCTTCCTGCGGGCCGTGCCGGCGCTTGAGGCGCGGGGCCGCCTGCCGCTGACCGATGGCCGCCCGGCAGCCGTCGCGGCCCTTGCAGGGCGCGGCCTTGCCCGGCTTGCCGCCGCCCGCGCCGCCCGCCGCGCCATTCCCGCCGCCACGCGCGACGCGCTCTTGCCCGGCTGGCAGACCGCCGCCCTGCTGCAACAGGCCGCCGCCGACCCGCTTGCGGTTGCCGAGGGCCGCCTGGCCCTGTCCGAATTCTCGCGCCGCGGCCGCCTGTTGTGGCAGGCCGTCACCGGCCGCTGGTAAACCGGGGCCGCTGGTAACCCCTTCCCCCATCCTCTCTCTGCAAATATCCCACGGGGGTGCGGGGGTGTGAAACCCCCCGCTTCCGCCGCCGGCCAGACGCGCCCGGTCGCCCTACCGCGTCTCTTTCGGCCGCAGCACCAGCCAGATCAGCGCGCCGCCCGCCAACACCAGGAAGGGCAGCATCGCCAGGTTCACCGCCTGCCAGCCCGCTTCAACCGATCCGCCCGAGCAGTTCATCAGCCCGCCCGACGACAGGCTGGCCACCGTCACGCCGCCGAAGACGATCAGGTCGTTCAGCCCCTGCAGCCGCCCGCGCTCTTCGGGGCGCTGCGCGGCGGTCAGCATGGTCGTCGCGCCGATGAAGCCGAAGTTCCAGCCGACGCCCAGCAGGATCAGCGCCAGGAAGAACCGCTCCAGCTCCACCCCCGACAGTGCCACCGCCCCGGCGCCCGCCAGGATGAACAGGCCGATCGCCACCACCTTCTCGGCCCCCAGCCGCGCGATGACATGGCCGGTGAAGAACGAGGGCGCATACATTGCCAGCACATGGGCCGTCACCACATTCGCCGCATCCTCGGTCTCAAAACCGCAGCCGACCACGGCCAGCGGCGAGGATGTCATCACCAGATTCATCAGCGCATAGCTGACCGTGGCGCAGATCATCGCCACGGCGATCACCGGGGTGCGGATCAGCTCACCCCGGCTGCGGCCCCGGGGCGCGCCTTGTGCCGGCGCGCGCGGCTTCGGAATATCCAGCCCCGCGAACAGGAAGACCCCGACCGCGTTCAGCGCGATCACCGCCAGATAGGTGCCCAGGAAGGGCACCACATAGGCCTCGGCCGTCAGCTTCACCAGTTGCGGGCCGAAGACGGCCGACAGAAGTCCCCCCGCCATGACCCAGGAAATCGCCTTGGGCCGGAACTCGTCCGAGGCCATGTCGGCGGCGGCGAAGCGGTAGAAGCCCTGCGCGCTCATGTAGATGCCGGTGAAGAGGCCGCCCAGAACGAACAGCCAGAAACTGCCCCAGATCAGCCCCAGCGCGCCCAAGACGGCCCCCGCCGCGCCGCCGGCGGCGCCCAGGATGAAGCCCGCCCGCCGCCCGTGCCGCGCCATGAAGGCGGAGATCGGCGCGGCCGTCAGCATCGAGCCCGCAACGGCGGCCGAAATCGGCAGCGTTGCCCAGCAGGGATTGGGCGCAAGCCCTTGCCCTGCCAGCCCGGCGATGGTGAAGATGATCGGCATCTGCGCCCCCAGCACCGCTTGGGCGGCGACAAGGACAAAGACGTTGCGGCGGGCGATGCGGTCGTCGGACATATGCATGATGCGTCAGGCCTAGGCCGCCCGGCGCCGATGGGCAAGGGGGCGTGATGGTTGGACGCATCATCGAGGGGCCGGATTGCGTGGCCGAAGGTGCCGCCTGGCTGGCCGCGGCCGAGCCGCGCTTTGCCCATGCGCTGGTGCTGACCGGCCCCCTGCCGCTGCGCCGCCGGCCCGAGGGCTTTGCGGCACTTCTGTCCGCCATCGTCAGCCAGCAGGTCTCGGTCGCCTCGGCCAATGCGATCTGGGCCCGGCTTGAAGCCGCCGGCCTGACCGACCGCGCCGCCATGGCCGCGGCCGATGATGAGGCGTTGCGGGCGGCGGGCCTGTCGCGGCAGAAGGCGCGCTATGGCCGGGCGCTGGCGCAGTCGGCACTGGATTTCGACGCGCTGCGCCATCTGCCCGATGCCGAGGTGGTGGCGCATCTGGTGGCCGTGCCGGGGATCGGGGTCTGGACGGCCGAGATCTATGCGATGTTCGCTCTTGGCCGCGCCGATGTCTTCGCCCCCGGCGATCTGGCCCTGCAGGAAGGCGCGCGGCTGCTGTTCGACCTGCCCGAACGGCCAAAGGACCGCGCCCTGCGCAGCATGGCCGAGGCCTGGAGCCCCTGGCGCTCGGTTGCGGCGCGCGTGCTTTGGGCCTACTACCATGTGATCCGACAGCGGGAGGGCATCCGGTGACACGCGCGCTTCAGTTCAAACGCAAGGCCGCGAAATCGGGCCGGGCGAAAAGCCTGATGGTCTTCCTGCACGGCTATGGCGCCGACGGGGCCGACCTTCTGGGGCTGGCCGATCCGCTGGCGCCCTATCTGCCCGACACGGTCTTTGTGGCGCCCGATGCGGCGGACCCCTGCAAGAACAACCCCTTCGGCTTCCAGTGGTTCGGCATTCCGTGGATGGACGGCACGCCCGAGGAAGAGATGGTGGCCGGCATCGTCCGCGCGGTCGAGGACATCAACGCCTTCCTCGATGAACGGCTGGCGGCCGAGGGTCTGGGCCCCGAGGCGCTGGCGGTCTTCGGCTTTTCCCAGGGCGCGATGATGGCGCTGCACATCGCGCCGCGCCGTCCGGCGGCCCTTGCCGCGGTGGTCGCCTGTTCGGGCCGGCTGATGGCGCCCGAGCTTCTGAAGGCCGAGGCCCGGGTCTTCCCGCCCGTGCTGCTGATGCACGGCGACCGTGACCCGGTGGTGCCCTTCGAATCGATGGAAGAGGCCGAGCAGGAGCTGGGTCTGGCCGGGTTCGACGTCTTCAGCCATGTGATGAAGGGCACCCCCCACGGCATCGCCCCCGACGGGCTGAGCGTGACCATGCAGTTCCTGCGCGAACGCCTGCCGAAATAAGGCGGGCCGGGGGACTCGGCTGCCGGAACGCCCCGTAGGGTGCGTGTTCACACGCACCATCCCCGCGCGCCATGGCGAAGGCCATCGCCTTCGCCACTTCCCACCACCCGCAACCCTCGCCGGACGGGCCTCAAAGGCCCGGCCAGCGCCCGCCCGCCCCCTCGGCGGGCGCTTCTCGCCCGCCCGGTCGGGCGCCGGCCTCTGGCATTGCGTGCCGCTCCGACTCCGGTTGACCCCATTCGCGCGGGCGGGGGCGAGGCGGTGCCTCGCCTTTTCCCGCCCGGACAGGGTTGCTCGCGACTATCCCCGGCTGCTGTCCAGATGCGCGGCGCAGCCGGTGAGGGCGGCGAAATCGTCCTCGACCACGGTCACCGTGAACCCCTCCATGAAGGCCGAAAACCGGCCCTTGTCGCGGAAATGGCCGGTCAGGTCCATCGGCGCCATATAGGGCGTCATCGCCCGGGCTACGCCGCCGATCAGGAAGATGCCGCCGAAGGGCAGGTGGGTCAGCGCCAGATTGCCCAGCGTCTGCCCCAAGACCCGCATCCAGACCTGCGCCGTGCGCTGCGCCAGCCGGTCCCCCGCCGTCAGCGCCGCCATGATCTCGGCCGCCTTCATCTCATGCAGCGCCCCCGCCTCATGCGTCACGAAGGCATGCACCCGTTCCAGCCCCCGGCCGGCCAGCACATCCTCGACCCCGGTGAAGCCATGGGCCGAGGCGCCGTGACTTTCGCCGAAGCGCATCAGGCGGTAATCCTCATCCGTCCTGACCGGCATCGAGACATGGCCGCATTCCGAAGCCGCCACCAGCCGTCCCAGCGGCGTGTCATGCACGGGGGCGGCGTTCATGCCGGTGCCGACGCCCACCACCAGCATCGCCGCCCCGGGCTGCAGCCTGCCACTGATCACCGGACGCAGGAAGGGCGCGGCGATATGGCCCAAGGCATGGCCCTGCGCCTGCAGGTCGTTCAGGATGGCGGTGCGGGCGGCGCCCGTCGCCTCGGACAGGCCGGTGCCGGTGATCGTCCAGTCAAGGTTGGTCATCACCGCCACGCCGTCGCGCACGGGGCCCGCGGCCGCCACGCAGGCGCCGTCCACCGCGCCGATTCCGGCATCGGCCAGATAGCGCTCCAGCACCGGTTCAAGGCCCGGATATTCGGCATTGGCAAAGCGGCGGATGGTTCCCGCGCGCACCTGCGCGCCATCGGCCAGCGCGACGCGGGTGTTGGTGCCGCCGATATCGGCGACAAGGCAAAGGGGGCTGGTCATGGCTGGCACCTTTCAGGACAGCAGGCCGCCGGGGCGGCACGGCTGGGGCAGGGGGGGCGGCGCGGGGCCATCGCGCCGAGGCGAAGGGCCGCGGAAAGGCGGCCCGGTGTCGGGGCAGGGCGGGCGCGCATGGGCTAGTCCCGCCGGGGGGCCGGTCCGGTGGACTGGCCAAGGATCAGATCGGCCTCCAGCATGTCATGCCGGGGGGGGGCATCGGGGTTCGCCACGATGTCCAGAAGCATCGCCGCCGCATGCCGCCCCGCCTCGCGCACCGAAGACCGGGTGGCGGTAAAGATCGGCAGCCCCTCGCCGTTGCGCAGATAGCTGAGTTCGTCGTCAAAGATGATCACCGACACGTCGCGGCCCATCTTCAGCCCCCGCCCCTCGATCGCGCGGCGGATGCCCATGCCCGACAGCATCGAGGCCGCCAGAAAGGCAGTCGGCGGGTCGGGCAGGTCCAGCATGCGTTCGGCGGCGCGGAAACCCGCGACCTCGGTCATCTCGCCGGTGGACATGATGGCGGGGTCGGCCGCCACGCCGCGCGCGGCCAGCGCATCCAGATAGCCGGTGCGGCGGCGCACGGCGAAATCCATCTGCTCATCGCCGTTCACCAAAGCGATGCGGCGATGGCCAAGGTCCAGCAGGAATTCCGCCGCCCGCAGGAAGGCGCGGCGGTTGTTCACATCGACCCAGGAATAATCCACCCCGATGCCGGTTGCACGGCCGTGCAGGACGAAGGGCAGCCCGATTTCCTGCAACAGCGCGATGCGCGGATCGTAGCTGCGCACGGCATGAACGATCACCCCGTCCACCGCGCCGCGCGATTTCAGGTCGCGGTAGGCCTCAAGTTCGCTTTCGTCCGAGACCACCGAGAGCAGCATGTCATAGCCGTTGGCCGAATAAACCTCACCGGCGCCGGCGATGAAATCGGCGAAGATCGGGTTCATGATCTCATTCCGCGTCGCCATCGGCAGCACATGGCCCACCGCCATCGCCCGCCCCTTGGCCAGCCGGATGGCGCGCGCATTGGGGCGGTAGTTGTAGCGCCGGGCCGCCGCCATGACCTTGTCGCGCGTGGCCTCATTCACCTCGGGATAGCCGTTCAGCGCCCGGCTGACCGTGGTGGGCGAGAGGCCAAGCTTCTGGGCCAGTTCCTTGAGGTTCATGGGGTGCGGGGCTGCCGGAGATCAGGGTTCCGGCGACTGTAGCGGCGCGGCCAGCCGCGGTCAAAGCCATTCAATCGCGCGGGGAGCGAAGAATTACATCAACGTTTGAGAATTGCGGATTTCTTCATGGAATCGGGATCAAACCGATTTGACGCAACGGGGCCATCCGGCCATGGCATCGGGCCGGGCGGGGCCGAATCACGGCACCACCAGATCGGGGAAGGCGGGGCCTGTGAACAGCGCGGCCAGCAGGGGCGCAAGGCCCGTCGCGGCTTCGGGCAGCGCATTGCCGTCCAGTTGCGCCAGGATCACCGGCTCGGCCCCGGCATCGGCGATGGCGCGGGTCACGAAGGGGCGGCCGTCGGGGGCCACGCGCGCGGCGGGGTTGGTGTAGGACAGGCCCACGCCCAGCCCGTTCGCGGCATGGCTGCGCATCAGCTCCAGCGTGGCCGTCCGGTGCGCCACCTGCGGCGCGATGCCCGCCCGGGTGAACAGCGCGCGCAGATGCGCAAGGCTTGGCCCCTGATCGGCCAGGATCAGCGGCTGATCGGCCAGATCGCTCAGCCGCAGGGCGGGCAGGGCGGCCAGCGGATGATCGGGCGGCAGCACGGCATGGGGCGGCACCCGCGCCAGCACCTGCCGCAGCACCCCCGGGCCAAGGCCCAGATCCCAGGTCAGCGCCAGATCGGCATCACCCCGGCGCAGCGCGGCATCCAGCGCCTCGAACCCCAGGACGCGGGTTTCCAGCGTCAGGCCCGGCAGGGCGGCGGCCCGTGCGATCAGCGGGGCAAGGCAGACCGGCGCGAGGTCTTCGAACAGTGCCAGCCGCAGCGGCGGCGCCTCCAGCCGGTCGGGTTCGGCCAGCCGGGCGATGGCGGCCAGTTGTGCCTCGGCCGCCGCCAGCCAGCCGCGCCCGAAGGCCGTGGGCACCGCACGCCCGCCGGGGCGGCGCAGGAACAGCGGCCGGCCCAGCCGCGCCTCAAGCTCGCGCAGCGCCACCGACAGCGCGGGCTGGCTGACATGCAGCGCCTCGGCCGCCGCCGTCACCCCGCCGTGGCGGGCGACAGCCACCGCATAGTCCAGCTGGCGCAGGGTCAGGTATAGCGTCATATTATACCTTTCATGAAAAGACATGATTTGACGCTATATAGCTCGGCGGCCATCCTGTGACCAGCGAACAGGAGGGACCGATGGTCGAAGTTACCGAAAAGATGATCGAGGATTATCAGCGCGACGGCGTGGTGCTGGTGAAGGGCCTCTGGGCCGACTGGGTCGATGAACTGCGCGCCGGGATCGAGCGCAACATGGCCGAGCCCGGCCCCTATGCGGCCGAAAACCTGAACCCCGGCGAGGGCGGGCGCTTCTTCGACGATTACTGCAACTGGGAGCGGATTCCCGAATTCGCCCGGGTGATTCGTGAATCCGAGGCCGCGCAGGTGGCGGCCAAGCTGATGGGCTCACGCCGGGTGCAGTTGTTCCACGACCATGTGCTGGTGAAGGAACCCGGCACCTCGAAACCCACGCCCTGGCATCAGGACGGGCCTTACTACTTCGTCTCGGGCCGCCAGACCGTCAGCTTCTGGTCGCCGCTGGACCCGGTGCGCGAGGCTTCGCTGCGCTGCGTGGCCGGCAGCCACAACTGGCCGAAAGAGGTGCTGCCGAAGCGCTGGCTGTCGGACAGTTCCTTCTATCCCGACCCCGAGAAATACATGCCCGTCCCCGACCCCGATGCCGAAGGCATGAAGGTGATGGAATGGCAGATGGAGCCGGGCGACGCGGTGGCCTTCGACTACCTGACGCTGCACGGCGCGCGGGGGAATGAGGCGGCGACGCGCCGCCGCGCCTTCAGCCTGCGGCTGCTGGGCGATGATGCGCGCTATGTCGAACGGCCGGGCCGCACCTCGCCGCCCTATCCGGGGCACGGCATGCAGGCCGGGCAGGTGCTGCGCGAGGACTGGTTTCCGTTCCTGATCTGACGGTTGCGTCCCTGGCCGGCGGAGGCGGGGGCGCTTCGCCCCCCGCACCCCCCGAGAGTATTTCGAAAGGTGCAAATGCGAAGAGGGCTGCGGCATGGCGGCCTCTGGACTTCCGGCCGGTTTCGGGGTGGCCTTGGGGCGAAGGAGTTGCCGATGACCGAGCCGCAGATCACCCCGAAGGACCGCCGCCCCCGGATGTATCCGGCGCCCGAGTTTCCGCCGAGGAAGCCGGCGCTCTTTGCCCGGACGCCGCCGGCGGTGTTTCCGGTGCTGCTGGGGCTTCTGGGCCTTGGTCTGGCGCTGCGGCGGGGGCTGGAGGGCACGGTGCTGGCCGGTCTGGCCGAGGCGCTGATGGGCGGGCTGCTGGTGGTCTGGGCTTTTGCGGTGCTGGCCATGGCGGTGAAGATCGCGCGGCGGCCGGGGGTTCTGGCCGAGGATCTGCGGGTCTTGCCGGGCCGCGCCGGTATGGCGGCGGCGACGATGAGCGTGATGGCTGCGGCGGGCGTGGTGCTGCCCTATGCGCCGGGGGCGGCGGTGGCGCTGGCCCTTGCCGGGCTGGTGCTGCACGGGGTGCTGGCGCTGGTTCTGGTGGCGGTTCTGGCGCGGATGCCGGCCGAGGCGCGCGAGGTGAACCCGGCCTGGCATCTGCAGTTCGTGGGCTTCATCGTGGCGGCGGTGCCTTTGGCGCAGGCGGGCTGGCCCGGGCTGGCCGGGGGGATTTTCTGGGCCACGCTGGTGCCGGCGGGGCTGATCTGGGGCGTGTCACTGGCGCAGCTGATCCGGCGGGTGCCGCCGGCGCCCCTGCGGCCCCTGCTGGCGGTGCATCTGGCGCCGGCGGCGCTGTTTGCCACGGTGGCGGCGCTGACCGGGCAGGGGGCGCTAGCGGCGGGCTTTGCGGTGGCGGGGCTGGTGCTGCTGGCGGTGCTGGCGGCGGCGGGGCGGTGGATTGCGGAAAGCGGGTTTTCGGCGCTGTGGGGGGCCTTCACCTTTCCGCTGGCGGCGCTGGCGGGCGGGCTTCTGGCCACGGGCGGGCTGTTCCGGCTGCCGGGGCTTGCCGTGATGGTGCTGGCGGCGCTGGCGGTGCCGGCGATCGCCTGGCGGGTGCTGAAGCTGTGGCCGGGCGGCCGGCTGGCGGCGAAGACCAACGCGGCGGAGGCGTGAGGGGGGGCCGTTTGGCCGCCATGGCGAAGGCCATTGCCTGAGCCACTGTGGAACATCGCCACCGGAACCGGTCGGGCCTCAAAGGCCCGGCCAGCGCCCGCCCCGCCATCGGCGGGCGCTTCTCGCCCGCCGGGTCGGGCGCCGGCCTCTGGCATTGTGTGCCGCACCGATTCCGGTTGTCCCCGCACGCGCGGGCGGGGTCGAGGCAGTGCCTCGCCTTTTCCCGCCCAGACGAGGGTGCGGCGGCCCGTAGGGTGCGTGTTCAAATGCACCATTTTCGGCGCCATGGCGAAGGCCATTGCCTTCGCCACCGTGGAACATTGGCAAGCGGAACCGGTCGGGCCTCAAAGGCCCGGCCAGCGCCCGCCCCGCCATCGGCGGGCGCTTCTCGCCCGCCGGGTCGGGCGCTGGCCTCTGGTGGCTCGTGCCGGACCGCTTCCGGTTGAACCCGCGCCAGCGGGCGGGGCGAGGCGGTGCCTCGCCTTTTCCCGCCCGGACGGGGGTGTGGCGGCCGTAGGGTGCGTGTTCACACGCACCGCGCGTCCTACCCCTCGATCAGTGCCACCCAGTTGCGGGCGATGGCGAGGCCGTGGGTGTCGGCGGCGGCGCCGGGGCCGGCGGCTTCGGCCTCAAACCGGTCGCGCCAGCCGGGGGCGAGGCGGTCGATCACTTCGGGGAAGCTGCGCTTCCAGTCGGTCGCCACGGCGCGGCTTGCCTCAAAATGGAACTGCATCGCATAGCCCGCACGGCCGTAACGGAAGCCCTGCACCTCGGCCACCGCGGACCCCGCCAGCCGGGTCGCGCCGGGGGGCAGGGTGAAGGTGTCGGAATGCCACTGGAAGATCGGAAAGGCCGCCCCCCGGGCGCCCAGCACCGGATCGGCACGGCCCGCTTCGGTCAGCGCCACCTCGCACCAGCCGAACTCGGGCGCGATGCCCAGCCGGTTCTCGGCCCCCAGCCCCCGCGCCAGAAGCTGGCTGCCCAGACAGACCCCCATCACCGCCTTACCGTCGGCCGCCGTCCGCGCCATCCGCGCCGCCAGATCGGGCAGGTAGGGGTGGCTGGCATCGGCCAGCGCCGACTGCTCGCCTCCGAAGACCACGAGCGCGTCATATTCGGCCATGTCGGGCAGCACGCCATCGGCCCAGGGACGGTAAAGCCCGATCCGGGCCGCCGCCTCATGCAGCGCCACGCCGATCTGGCCGTGATGGGTGACCCGGGTATTCTCGACGATCGCGACGCGCATCCTGCCCTCCGTTCCGGCGGGCGCACTCTGCGCAGGGCGGGGGCCGGCCGCAAGAGGCGGATTGCCCCTTGCGCTTCGCCCCTTTCGGTGAAACAGGGGGGCGTCAAACGAACACTCCCCGCCCTGACCAGATGGAGGCTCTGATGGAGATTCGCGAGGCACTTACCTTTGACGACGTGCTTCTGGTGCCGGCCGCTTCCAGCGTGCTGCCGTCCGACGCCGACACTTCGACCTTCGTGACGAAGGCGATCCGCATGAACATCCCGCTTCTGTCATCGGCGATGGACACGGTGACCGAAGCGCGGATGGCGATTGCCATGGCGCAGGCTGGCGGCATCGGCGTGATCCACCGCAACCTGGACACCGAGGCGCAGGCGCGAGAGGTGCGGCGGGTGAAACGCTTCGAATCGGGCGTGGTCTATGCGCCCGTCACCCTGCGCGCCGATCAGACGCTGGCCGATGCCAAGGAGCTGATGGAGCGCTACAACATCACCGGCTTTCCGGTGGTCGATGCTGCGGGCCGCGTCATGGGCATCGTGACCAACCGCGACATGCGTTTTGCCAGCGATGACCGCACTCCGGTTTCGGTGATGATGACCTCGGAAAACCTGGCCGTGCTGAAAGAGCCGGTGGACCGCGCGCAGGCCATCAGCCTGATGAAGGCGCGGCGGATCGAGAAGCTTCTGGTCACCGATGGCGCGGGCAAGCTGACGGGGCTTCTGACGCTGAAGGATACCGAGAAATCGGTCTTGAACCCCAATGCCTGCAAGGATGAGATGGGGCGCCTGCGGGTTGCCGCGGCCTCGACCGTGGGGGATGCCGGGTTCGAGCGGAGCCAGGCGCTGATCGACGCCGGCGTGGACATGGTGGTGATCGACACCGCGCATGGCCACAGCGAGGGCGTGGCGAAGGCGGTCGAACGCATCAAGAAGCTGTCGAACACCGTCCAGGTGGTGGCCGGCAACGTGGCCACCGCCGAGGCGACCCGCGCCCTGATCGGCGCCGGGGCGGATGCGGTGAAGGTGGGGATCGGCCCGGGGTCGATCTGCACCACACGGATCGTCGCGGGCGTCGGCGTGCCGCAGCTGACCGCGATCATGGATTCGGCCCGTGCGGCGGGGGATATTCCGGTGATCGCCGACGGCGGCATCAAGTATTCCGGCGATTTCGCCAAGGCCATCGCGGCGGGCGCCAGCTGCGCCATGGTGGGCAGCGCCATCGCGGGCACCGATGAAAGCCCGGGTGAACTGATCCTGTGGAACGGGCGGTCCTACAAATCCTATCGCGGCATGGGCAGCCTTGGCGCCATGGCGCGGGGCAGTGCCGACCGCTACTTCCAGAAGGATGCCGCCAGCGACAAGCTGGTGCCCGAAGGCATCGAAGGTCAGGTGCCCTACAAGGGCACGGCGGCGCAGGTGATTCACCAGATGGTCGGCGGGTTGCGGGCGGCGATGGGCTATACCGGCAACCGCACCGTGGCCGAGATGCGGCAGAACTGCCAGTTCGTGAAGATCACCGGGGCGGGGCTGAAGGAAAGCCACGTCCATGACGTGCAGATCACCCGCGAAAGCCCGAACTACCGGGTCGGCTGAGGCCCGTCAGGCGGCGCCCCCGACGGGGCGCCCCTTGCCGTTCAGGCGACGCGCTTCATCTGCAGGCCAAGGCGGCCGTAATCCACCGCCATCAGCCCGCCTTCGCCGCGCACCAGCGCATCGGGCCGCAGATTGGCCACATCCTGCGCCATCACGCCTTCAAAGACCGCCTTGCTGCCCCGGTAGCGGAAACGGTAGAGCGGCAGGCCGTTCGGCGCCATGCCGGTCCACTGGACATCGGTCTTCAGCCGGCGGTCGCTGACCTGCGGCTCATCCCCGCCCGAACTGGCGACGGCGGCGGCAATCACCAGAAGCAGCAGCAGCGGCACGATCACCCCGCCGGAGGAGGATGAGGTGGCGGCCTCGACCACCTCGGGCTCCATCACCGGTTCCGGCATGCCGCCGGCATGGGCGGCGCCGCCCAGAAGGGCGGCCGAGGCGGTGCAGCCAAGCAGAAACTTGCGCATGTCGAATCCCTTTCAAGTGAATAGTCACCGCAGCCTATACCCGCCCCACCCGTCCGCCTAGCCGGATGATCCGGCCGGCGGAACGGCGGCCCTTATCCCCCCACGCCAAATGCGCCCAGCAGCACGAAAAGCGTGCTCTTGATCACCGCCCACAGCACAAAGACCACCACCGCCAGCGCCACCACGGCCATGGCAAGGCCGCCGATCACCCAGGCGCCGTCACGCTCCATCAGCCCCAGCGCGAAGAAGATGATCGCCAGCGCCGGCATCATGTTGCCGAAGGGGATGGGCAGCATGATCGCCAGCGCCAGCACCACCGACAGGATGCCGATGGCGCGTTCCACCCGCTTGCCGGTCAGCCCAGTCAGGCGGGGGTGCAGGTAACGCTCCCCCCGTTCGATCCACGGCAACCCGCGCTCCAGCACCAGCGCCAGCGATTCGCGCGCGACCGAACGGTTGGCGATGAAGCCCGGCAGCCAGGGGTCGCGCCCCAGCGCCAGTTGCAGCGTCAGATACAAGAGCGGCACCCCCAGCACCGCCGAGGTGCCGGGAATGCCGGGCAGGGTGTTGGGCAGGGCAAAGACGATCAGAAGGGCGTAATGCGCCCGGTCGCCGATGCGGTGGAACAGATCGCGGATCGAGACGCGGGCGCCCTCATCACCCTGTGTCAGGCGGCGCAGCGCCTGGCTCATCCGTTCGGGCCGGTCCGCCGCCGCTTCGGGCGGGCTGTCGCTGTCGTCGGTCATCCGGTCCTCCATCGCGGGCAAGATGGGGGTGCGGCAGCGAAAGCGCCAGCCCCCGCGCGGCAAGCCGCCGATCGCGCCGCGCCACTCTGCCCGCCCCATGCAACGGCGCTTCGGGCTTCACCCCCCGCCCGCCAGCCGCTAGGAAGGGGGCCGGAGGCAGCATGGCAGGCAAGGCACTGATCACGGGGGCGGGGGCGCCGGGGGGCATCGGCATGGCCACGGCGCGGGCGCTGGGGCAGGCGGGCCATGCGCTGGCCATCACCGCCACCACCGGGCGCATCCATCTGCGCGCCGCCGAACTGGTGGCCGAAGGCTTTGACGTGACCGCCCATCAGGGCGACCTGACCGAGCCCTCGGCGGTGCAGCGCCTGCTGGATGCCGTGGGGCCGGTCGATGTGCTGGTGAACAACGCCGGCATGGGCAGCGTGACCGCCCCGGCGCAATCCGCCAGTTTCCTGACCCAGACCGCCGAAGACTGGCGCCGCGCGCTGGATGCCAGCCTGACCACGGCGGTGCTGGTGACCCGTGCCTTCCTGCCCGCTATGGTGACGCGGGGGCAGGGCCGGGTGATCATGATGGCCTCGGTCACCGGGCCCTTTGTCTCGAACCCCGGCGAAAGCGCCTATTCGGCGGCCAAGGCGGCGATGGTCGGCCTGACCCATGCGCTGGCGCTTGAGGTTGCGGCGCGCGGGGTGACGGTGAATGCCGTGGCGCCCGGCTGGATCGCCACCGAAGCCGCGACCGAAGAGGAACGCCGCGCCGCCCTTGCCACCCCGCCGCGCCGCGCCGGACGGCCGGAAGAAGTGGCGGCGGTGGTGGCCTTCCTCGCCTCGCCCGGCGCAAGCTATGTGAACGGCGCGACCCTTGTCGTCGATGGCGGCAACATCCTGCAGGAGCGCAAGGCATGACCCCCGCCGCCCGCGCCGCCGCCGCGATTTCCGTGCTGGACCGCATCCTTGGCGGAGAGCCTGCCGAACAGGCGCTGACCAACTGGGGCCGCGCCAGCCGCTATGCCGGCTCGGGCGACCGGGCGGCGGTGCGCGATCTGGTGTTTCAAGCCCTGCGCTGCCGGCGGTCCTATGCCGCCCTTGGCGGGGGGGAGCATGGGCGGGGCCTGATCCTTGGCCACTTCCGCGCCGAAGGCATTGACCCCGCAGCGATTTTCACCGGTGAGGCGCATGCCCCTGCCGTGGTGGGGGATGAGCCGGGAACGGCACCGCAGGGCAACGCCGCGCTTGATTGCCCCGACTGGCTGGCGCCCCGGCTGCAGCAGTCGCTGGGCGCCGGCTTCGCCCCGGTGATGACCGCCCTGCGCCAGCGCGCCCCGGTCTTCCTGCGCGTCAACCTTGCCCGCACCGACCTGCCCGGCGCACAGGCGGCGCTGGCGGCCGAGGGGATTGCGACGCAGTTAAGCCCGCTTGCGAAGACTGCGCTGGAAGTAACGGAAAATGCGCGGAAAATCCAGAATTCGCAACCCTATCTTCAGGGGCTGGTCGAACTGCAGGACGCCGCCTCGCAGGCCGTGGTGCAGGCCCTGCCGCTGGCGGACGGGATGCGCGTGCTGGACCTGTGCGCCGGCGGTGGCGGCAAGACGCTGGCCATGGCGGCGCTGGCCCGGCTGAAGCTTTTCGCCCATGACGCCAGTCCCGCCCGCATGCGCGACCTGCCAGACCGCGCCCGCCGCGCCGGGGTCAAGGTGACGCTGACCGATAAGCCCGAGAAAACAGCGCCCTATGACCTGATCCTGACAGATGTTCCCTGCTCGGGCTCGGGCTCCTGGCGCCGCGATCCGCAGGGCAAATGGGCGCTGGATGAGGCAAAGCTGACCGCGCTGGCCGGGGTGCAGGCAGCCATCCTGCGCCGCGCCGCCGCCATGGTGGCGCCGGGCGGGCATCTGGCCTATGCCACCTGCTCGCTGCTGGAGGAGGAGAACGCCGGCCGCATCGCCGGTTTTCTGGCCGAAACCCCGGGCTGGCGGCTGCTGCATCAGCTGCGCCTGACACCGCTGGACGGCGCGGACGGCTTCTATCTTGCGCTTCTGGCGCGGGGCTGAGTTGACGCGCCCCGGCGCAGCGCCTACTCAATCCTTGGGTGTTTTCCGTTATTCCCGCTCCGCTTAAGAGAGGTTTAACGTTTTGCCCCCCAGATGGGTCCGAAGACCCGGACGGAGGATGTGGTGGCCGGAACGGACCATGGGCTGAGGGATGTTGCCGGGCCGCTGTTCCCGCGGGGCGCGCGGCCTTTCGCGTTTGCGGCGGGGGCGCTGTTGCTGGCCATCGCCACGCAGTTGCCTGCGCTGCGGCTGCCGGCGCTGGTGGTGGTGCTGACGCTGGGCCTGATGGCGCTTGGCCTGTGGCTGCGGGCCGAGGCGCGGCGCCGGCGGGCCGGGCGGCTGGCCGGGCAGATCACCGAAATCGTCGCCGAAGATGCCGCGCCCTGCTTCACCACCGATCCCACGGGCGAGATTCGCTACAGGAACACCGCCGCCGCCGCGCGGTTTCCGCCCGAAGGGCTGACCCTGGCCGCCGTTCTGGCCGACCAGATCGCTGCGCCCGGCGCGGTGCTGTTCCGCCTGCAGACCCGCGCCGAAAGCCACGGCTCGGCGCGCGAAGATGTGGTGACGCGCCGCGGCCACATGCGCCTGTCGGTCCACCGCGTTGGGGATGAGGGCTTTCTGTGGCGGCTTGAGGAATTCCAGGACCGCAACGCCAGCCTGCGCGGCGCCGATTCGCTGTCGCTTCCGATGCTGACGGCCAACCGGCAGGGCGTGGTTCTGTTCTCGAATGAGGCGATGCGGCGGCTGGTCGGCTGCCGCCCCCGGCGGCTGGACCGGGTCTTCGCCTCGCCCGTCCTGCATTCCGGCGAAGAGGTCGAGGTGACGGGCGCCGACGGCCCGGTCCGCGCCATCCTGGCCGAGGTCGATGGCATGGCCGAACGGCGAGAGATCTACCTGCTGCCGGTGCCCGCCGGCCGCGGCGACGGGGTGGGCAGCGATTTCGAACATGTGCCGGTGCCCCTGCTGGGTTTCGCGCCTGAGGGGCTTCTGCTGCGCGCCAACCGCGCCGCGCGGGAGTTGCTGACGCTGGCGCCCGAGGCGCAGCCGATGATCTATGACCTCTTTGACGGGCTGGGCCGCCCGGTGGCCGACTGGCTGGCCGATGTGGCCGCCGAACGCAGCCCCGGCGGCGCCGAGGTGCTGAACGCCCGGGCATTGGGCCCCGAGGCCTTCGTGCAGATGACGCTGCGCCGCGTCAGCGATCAGGGCCGGCCCTGGGTTCTGGCGGTGCTCCAGGACGCCACCGCACTGAAATCGCTTGAGGCGAAGGTGGACCAAAGCCAGAAGATGCAGGCCATCGGTCAGCTCGCCGGCGGGGTTGCCCATGATTTCAACAACCTGCTTACGGCGATTTCCGGCCATTGCGACCTTCTGCTGCTGCGCCATGACAGTGCGGACGGCGACTATGCCGACCTGATCCAGATCCGCCAGAACGCCAACCGCGCGGCAGCGCTGGTGGGCCAGCTTCTGGCCTTCTCGCGCAAGCAGACGCTGAAGCCCGAACGGCTGGACCTGCAAGAGCTGTTGTCGGACCTGACGCATCTTCTGAACCGGCTGATGGGAGAACGGGTGCGGCTGCGGCTGGCCCATGCGCCCGATCTGGGGCCGATCCGCGCCGACCGGCGCAAGCTGGAACAGGTGGTGATGAACCTGGCCGTCAACGCGCGCGACGCCATGCCCGACGGCGGCACCATCCGGATCGAGACCGAGGCGGTGCAGATAGACACCCCGGCCGAACGCGACGGCGCGCGGGTGCCGGCCGGCGCCTATGCGGTGATCCATGTCAGCGACACCGGCTGCGGCATTCCGCCCGACCGGCTGCCGAAGATATTCGAGCCCTTCTACACCACCAAGAAGGCCGGAGAGGGCACCGGCCTTGGCCTCTCCACCGCTTACGGCATCGTCAAGCAGTCGGGCGGCTTCATCTTTGTCGATTCGGTCGAAGGGCAGGGGACGCAGTTCCACCTGTGGTTCCCGATCAACGAAACCGCCGAACCGGCGCCCGCCCCCGAAGCGGCCGTGCGCGCCCCGGCGCTGATGCGGCCCGGCGAAGGCACGGTGCTGCTGGTCGAGGATGAGGCGCCGGTGCGCGCCTTTGCCAGCCGCGCCTTGCGCCTGCGCGGTTATACGGTGCTTGAGGCCGAAAGCGCCGAAGAAGCCTTGCAGGCGCTGGAAGACCCGGCACTGGAGGTTGATGTCTTCGTCACCGATGTGGTGATGCCGGGGATGGACGGGCCCAGCTGGGTGAAGCGCGCGCTGGAAGACCGCCCCGATGTGCGGGTGATCTTCGTCTCGGGCTATGCCGAGGATGCGCTGGCCGAAATGCAGGCACGGGTGCCGAATTCGGTCTTCCTGCCCAAGCCCTTCTCGCTGTCGGACCTGACGGCGACGGTGCAGGGGCAGATGACGCATTAGGCGGCCACGGCCCGTCGCAGGCCGGGCCGTTCGGTGCTGTGCCCCCGACCGACGGCGCCAAGCCGGCCCTAGCGCCCGATCGAATCGTAAAGCGTGAAATCGGCCGCGCCGCGTTCATGCAGCAGCGCCTCGGTAGCCGCCGACAGCCCGGTTTCCCCGGCCGGAGAGACGTTGACGCGCGGCAGGGTGATCGCGCAATCCAGCCGGTCTTCGAGGAAATCGACGAAGGCGCCCATGGTTTCATAGCGAAAGAGGTGATCGACCCGCCCGCCGTCCCGCGTGACCAGCATCTGCGACTGGCTGCCGACATCGGCGAAGGCCGGGCGCTTTTCGGCGCACCAGCCGGTGACGAATGCGTCAAAATCCATGCCGCGCGTCGAATTTCCGGGGTCCACCCCGTCGCGCTGGCGGTAACGATACCAGCTGCCCAGCCAGTCGCGCGGCTCGCGCATCAGGGCGCAAAGTTCAAAGGTCTCGCCCAGAGCGGCCTGCAGCCAGGGCGCGAGGAAGCGGTTGAACCGGCCGGCGGTGGTGTGTTTCAGCTGCGGCGGCCGGCTGATCACCAGATCGGCAAGGCCCCCCAGCGCCATCTCGACCGCGGTCGAACCCGATTTCGGCGTGGCCAGAAACACCAGCCTGGCCTTGCGAAACACCAGCATCCGAACATCCCCTTCTGTGGCCGGCCGATAACTATTCCTTAATCATGCGGGGTTAAAGCTGTGTTTACGAAAAATCGGTTGATATGTTCCCGTTTTGTGCGCATAAAAGGTCAAACAAACCGGGAACAAACCCACAATTGCCGCCCCCGGGCGGCCATGACATAAGGGATCGGCAGATGGCGGCGGTGGCAAACCTCCTCGAGTTGAACGGGAAGCGGGACATGGACAAGCAGAAGGCGCTCGAAAGCGCCCTGGCGCAGATTGAGCGGCAGTTCGGCAAGGGCTCGATCATGAAGCTCGGCCAGGACAATGCGGTGCTGGACATCGAGGCGACCTCGACCGGCAGCCTTGGCCTCGACATCGCGCTAGGGATCGGCGGGCTGCCGCAGGGCCGCATCATCGAGATTTACGGGCCGGAAAGCAGCGGCAAGACCACGCTGACGCTGCATGTGGTGGCCGAAGCGCAGCGGAAGGGCGGCGTCTGCGCCTTTGTCGATGCCGAACATGCGCTGGACCCGCAATATGCCAAGAAGCTGGGCGTCAACCTGGATGAGCTGCTGATCTCGCAGCCCGACACCGGCGAACAGGCGCTGGAGATCGTCGATACGCTGGTGCGCTCGGGCGCGGTCAGCCTGATCGTGGTCGACTCGGTCGCGGCGCTGGTGCCGAAATCGGAAATCGAAGGCGACATGGGCGACATGCAGATGGGCAGCCAGGCCCGCCTGATGAGCCAGGCCATGCGCAAGCTGACGGCAAGCATCGGCCGGTCGAACTGCATGGTGATCTTCATCAACCAGATCCGCATGAAGATCGGCGTGATGTTCGGCAGCCCCGAAACCACGACCGGCGGCAACGCGCTGAAGTTCTACGCCAGCGTCCGGCTGGATATCCGCCGCACCGGCTCGATCAAGGACCGTGACGAGGTGATCGGCAACACGACGCGGGTGAAGGTGGTGAAGAACAAGGTCTCGCCGCCCTTCCGCGAGGTGGAATTTGACATCATGTATGGCGAGGGCATCTCGAAGGTCGGCGAACTGGTCGATATCGGGGTGAAGGCCGGCGTGGTCGAGAAATCGGGCTCGTGGTATTCGTTCCGCGATGAACGTATCGGGCAGGGGCGTGAGAATGCCAAGACCTTCCTGCGCCAGAACCCCGCCGTCGCGCAGGAGATCGAAGACAAGATCCGCGCCGCCAACGGTCTTGATTTCGCCATGACCCCCGGCGATGTGATCGACGACTGACGGGCCTCCGCGGCCCGCGGGATTTGATCAGAAATTCAAGGGCCGGGCCGCTTGCCCGGCCCTGCCATTTGGCCGTGGACAGGGCGGGCGGCGGGGGCTAAACGGGGCGAAACACGCTTGCCCCGGGGGTTCCCATGGCGTCCTTGAACGACATCCGCTCGACCTATCTCGATTTCTTCCGCCGCAACGGCCACCGCGTGGTGGACTCGAGCCCCCTTGTCCCGCGCAACGACCCGACGCTGATGTTCACCAACTCGGGCATGGTGCAGTTCAAGAACCTGTTCACCGGGGTCGAGACGCGCGATTACAACCGCGCCACCACGGCGCAGAAATGCGTCCGCGCCGGCGGCAAGCACAATGACCTGGACAATGTGGGTTATACCGCGCGCCACCATACCTTCTTTGAAATGCTGGGGAATTTCAGCTTCGGCGATTATTTCAAGGATCAGGCCATCGCCTTTGCCTGGGAGTTGCTGACCAAGGATTTCGGCCTGGCCAAGGACAAGCTTCTGGTCACCGTCTATCACACCGATGATGAGGCGGCGGGCATCTGGAAGAAGGTGGCGGGCCTGCCGGATGACCGGATCATCCGCATCGCCAGCGACGACAACTTCTGGCGGATGGGGCCGACCGGGCCCTGCGGCCCCTGCACGGAAATCTTCTATGACCACGGGCCCAGCATCTGGGGCGGCCCGCCCGGCAGTGCCGAAGAGGATGGCGACCGCTTCATCGAGATCTGGAACAACGTGTTCATGCAGAATGAGCAGTTCGCGGATGGCTCGATGCGGCCGCTCGACATGCAGTCGATCGACACGGGCATGGGGCTGGAGCGGATTGGCGCGCTGTTGCAGGGCAAGCACGACAATTATGACACCGACCTGATGCGCAGCCTGATCGAGGCCAGTGCGCACGCCACCAGCGCCGACCCCGACGGGCCGGGCAAGGTGCATCACCGGGTGATCGCCGACCACCTGCGGTCAACCTCTTTCCTGATTGCCGACGGGGTCATGCCCTCGAACGAAGGGCGCGGCTATGTGCTGCGCCGGATCATGCGGCGCGCGATGCGCCATGCCCATATGCTGGGCGCGCAGGACCCGGTGATGTTCCGGCTGGTGCCGGCGCTGGTCCGCCAGATGGGCGCGGCCTATCCGGAACTGACGCGGGCGCAGGCGCTGATCGAAGAGACGCTGAAGCTTGAGGAAACCCGCTTCCGCACCACGCTGGACCGTGGGCTGCGGCTGCTGGATGACGAACTGGCGCGGCTGCCCGAAGGGGGCGATCTGCCGGGCGCTGCGGCCTTCAAGCTGTATGACACTTACGGTTTCCCGCTGGACCTGACGCAGGATGCCCTGCGCGAGAAGGGCCGGGCGGTCGATGTCGCAGGCTTTGACGCCGCGATGGAGGAGCAGAAGGCCAAGGCGCGGGCCAGCTGGTCGGGCGCGGGCGGCACGGCGGATGCGAAGATCTGGTTCGAGATCGCCGAAGCCCATGGCGCGACCGAATTCCTGGGCTATGACACCGAAACGGCCGAGGGCCAGATCAACGCGCTGGTCATCGACGGGGCGCTCGCGGGCGCGGCCGAGGCCGGCAGCACGGTGCAGATCGTGGTGAACCAGTCGCCCTTCTACGCGGAATCGGGCGGCCAGGTCGGCGATACCGGCTTTATCCGCACCGCGACGGGGCTTGCCGAGGTGACCGATACCCGCAAGACCGCCGGCGTCTTCCTGCATGTGGCGACCGTGACCGAGGGCACCATCCTGCGCGGCCAGCCCGCGAAGCTTGAGGTCAGCCATGCCCGCCGCAGCGCGATCCGCGCCAATCACTCGGCGACGCACCTCTTGAATGAGGCGCTGCGCCGCGCGCTTGGCGACCATGTGGCGCAGAAGGGCAGCCTGAACGCGCCCGACCGCCTGCGGTTCGACTTTGCCCATAACGCCGCGCTGACGCCGGCGGAACTGGCCGCGGTCGAGGCCGAGGTGAACGGCTATATCCGGCAGAACGGCGTGGTCGAAACCCGCATCATGACGCCCGACGATGCCCGCGGCCTTGGCGCGCAGGCGCTGTTCGGGGAAAAATACGGCGATGAGGTGCGCGTGGTCTCCATGGGCGTGCTGGAAGGCTCGGGCAAGGGGGCGGACGGCAAGACCTATTCGCTGGAACTGTGCGGCGGCACCCATGTCGGCCGTCTGGGCGAGATCGGCGCTTTCGTGGTGCTAGGCGACAGCGCCTCTTCGGCCGGTGTCCGCCGGGTCGAGGCGCTGACCGGGCAGGCGGCGCTGGACCATCTGCGCCTGCAGGATGCCCGGCTGGCCGAGGTTGCGGCTCTGCTGAAGACCCACGGCGGCGAGGTGGCCGAACGGGTGAAGGCGCTGGCCGACGAACGCCGCGCCCTGCAGAATGAGGTGGCGCAGCTGCGGCGTGAGCTGGCGATGGGCGGCAAGGGCGCCGGGCCGGAAGCGCGCGACATCAACGGCGTGAAATTCGTGGCCCAGGTGCTGACCGGCGTCTCGGGCAAGGACCTGCCGGCGCTGATTGATGAGATCAAGGGCCGCATCGGTTCGGGTGCGGTGCTGCTGATCGCCGATACCGGGGCAAAGCCCGCGGTGGCGGCCGGGGTGACGGCCGATCTGACGGCGCGGCTTTCGGCGGTGACGCTGGTCAAGGCCGCGGCCGAGGCGATGGGCGGCAAGGGCGGCGGCGGGCGCCCCGACATGGCGCAGGCCGGCGGGGCCGACATTGGCGCGGCGGATGCCGCCATCAAGGCGGCCGAAGCCGCGATCGGAGCCTGAACCATGCCCGGAGCCCTGTGGATCGCCCATGTTCAGGTGCTGGACGCCGAAGCCTATGGCAAATACGCCAAGCTGGCCGGCCCGGCGATTGCCGACCACGGCGGGCAGTTCCTGGCCCGCGGCGGCCGTTATGTGCAGCTGGAAGGCAATGACCGCGCCCGCAACGTGGTGGCGCAGTTCCCCAGTCTGGAAAAGGCGGTCGAGTGCTATCACTCCGCCGCCTACCAGGAGGCGCTAAGCCATGCCCGTGGCGCCTCGATCCGCGACCTTGTGGTGGTGGAACTGGCGGAATAACCGGCATCGCGGAAATTTGCCTTGGCGCGGGAAAATTTCCCCTGCGCCGGGGCGGCGGTCATGCTACTGTCACGGAAAAGAAAATGAGGCCGGGCAGATGCCGATCATGCTGAAGGGGGCACGCTGATGTGCCGTTGGGCCGCCTATGCGGGGGCGCCGATCTTCCTGGAAGAGATCGTCAGCCGCCCGGGCCATTCGCTGATCCACCAAAGCCATTGCGCCACCCAATGCCACACGGCGATCAACGCCGACGGCTTCGGGCTGGCCTGGTATGGCGACCGGCCCGAGCCGGGGCTTTACCGCGACGTGATGCCGGCCTGGTCGGACCCGAACCTGAAAAGCCTTGTGGCGCAGGTGAAATCGGGGATGTTCCTGGCGCATGTCCGCGCCTCGACCGGCACGGCGACCAGCCGCAACAACTGCCATCCCTTCACCCATGGCCGCTGGAGCTTCATGCACAACGGGCAGGTCGGCGGCTATGACGCCTTCCGCCGGTCAGCCGAGATGATGATTCCCGACGATCTTTATCCCGCCCGGCGCGGCGCCACCGACAGCGAGGCGATCTTCCTTGTCGCGCTGGCCGAGGGGCTTGAGGCCGATCCGCGCGGCGCGCTGGAACGGGCGGCGGCGCGGTTCATTGCGCTGGCCCGCGAAAAGGGCGCGGCACCGCATCTGCGGATGACGGCGGCGCTGTCGGACGGGCGGCGGCTTTATGCGGTGCGCTATGCCACCGACGACAAGGCGCCGACCCTCTATCACCGCTGGTCGGAAACCCGGCAGGGCATGGCCGTGGTGTCCGAGCCGCTGGAGACGGATGAAGGCGACTGGTCCGAAGTGCCGGCGGGCAGCTTCTGCACCTTTGCCGGCGATACCGTGCTGATCGAGGAATTCCGCCCCGGGCATCTGTCGGCCGTCGCCGCCTGAGGGCTTTGGAAAGCCGGGGCAGGGCGCTAGTCTGGGGGCGGTTTCAGCCCCCGGAGGTCCGATGAGACGCCTTTGCCTTGCCCTTGCCCTTCTGTCCGCCGCGCCCGTGGCCGCGCAGGATCTGACCTTCTTCCGATCCCCTTCAGGCAATATCCACTGCATGATCGCCACCGGCGACTGGGCCACGGTGCGCTGTGATATCATGGAGTTGCAGCCGACCTACCGCAGCCCGCCCGCCGGCTGCGATCTGGACTGGGGCCACAGTTTCGAGGTCGGGCTGACCGACCGGCAGGGGCAGCTGGCCTGCGTGGGCGATACCGTTGCCATGCCGGACAGCGCGGTGCTGGGCTATGGCCGGTCGGTGACGCTGGCGGGCTTTACCTGCGTTTCGGAAAAGATCGGCATGACCTGCATGAACCCCGCCGGCCATGGCTTCAGCATTGCCAAGGCGAAGCAGAAGCTCTTTTGATCAAAAAATGCTGGCCTTTGGGGGCGGCTCTGCTATGCTGACAGTATTGAATGGAGATTCAAAATGTCTGCCGCACCGCAAACCGTGATGTCCAACGAAAACCTGTGGGAGATGGACCGCGCCCATACCTTGCATCCCTGGACCCATTTCGGAAGCTTCCAAAAGACCGGCTCGCTGGTCGTGGCGCGGGGCGAGGGCTGCCATCTGTGGGATGAGGGCGGGCGCAAGTACCTGGATGCCGTGGGCGGCATGTGGTGCACGAACGTGGGCCTTGGCCGCCGGGAAATGGCGCAGGCCATGGCCGAGCAAGCCGAAAAGCTGGCCTATGCCAATTACTTCGTCGATATGACCAACGGCCCGGCGGCGCGTCTGGCGGCGCGTCTGGCCGAACTGGCGCCGGGCGATCTGAACCGGGTGTTCTTCACCACCGGCGGGTCCACCGCCGTCGATACCGCGGTGCGGATGGTCAGCTATTACCACCACGCCCGCGGCAACCCCGGCAAAAGCGGCATCGTCGCGCGTGAGGGCAGCTATCACGGTTCCACCTACCTCACGCAGTCGGTGGGCAAGCGCGCCGGCGACCGGGTCGAGGAATTCCGCTACAAGGAAGACGGCATCTGGCACCTGACCTGCCCGAACCCCTACCGCCGCCCCGCCCATCAGACCGAGGCGCAGTTCTGCGACGATCTGGTGGCCGAGTTCGAGGCGCTGATCGCCCGCGTCGGAGCCGACCGCATCGGCGGCTTCATCGCCGAGCCGATTCAGGCCTCGGGCGGCATCATCATTCCGCCCGAAGGCTATCTGCGCCGGATGTGGCAGGTCTGCCAGCGCCACGACATCCTGTTCATCGCCGATGAGGTGGTCACCGCCTTCGGCCGCATCGGCCACTGGTTTGCCAGCCTTGCCGAATTCGGCGTGCAGCCCGACATGATCACCACCGCCAAGGGCCTGACCTCGGGCTATGTGCCGCTGGGCGCGCTGATCTTTTCGGACCGCATCTGGGAGGCGATGGCCGAGGGCGGGCAGCGCTGGTTCACCAGCGGGCTGACCTATTCGGGCCATCCGGTGTCCTGCGCGGTGGCGCTGAAGAACATCGAGATCATGGAACGTGAAGACCTTCTGGCCCATGCCACCCGGATCGGCGCCTATTTCAACGACCGTCTGCAAACGCTAGAGGCGCTGCCGCTGGTCGGCAATGTCCGGGGACGGGGGCTGATGCTGTGCGTCGAAAGCGTGGCCGACAAGGGGACGAAGGCGCTGCTGCCCGACGAGGCCAACGAATCCAAGCGCATCTCGGACGTGGCCGAGGCGATGGGCCTGCTGGTCCGCCCGATCGGCCATCTGAACGTGATGTCGCCGCCCCTGATCATCACCGAGGCGCAGGTCGATTTCATCGTCGAGACGCTGGGCCGCGCGATTGCGCAGGTCACCGACGATCTGGTGCGCGAAGGTTTCCGTCTGGGCTGAGGGTCGGAAAGTTTTGATCAAACCTTGACAGCGGGGGAAGCCTCTGCTTCCCTCGGGTCTCCCGGATCCGGCGCGTCTCCGACTTCCAAACGACGACCGCATGATGATTTGAGGTTTCCCTTATGCCTCTGGAAGATGCCAAGTCCCAGGTGGACACGGCCTTTACCCGCAAGGACAGACGCGGCTACGCCTTTGAAAACGCCTTCGGCGGCGCGACCAGTTTCCTGCGCCGCACCTACACCAAGGACCTGACCGGCGTCGATCTGGCGGTCACCGGCGTGCCCTTCGATCAGGCGGTGACCCACCGCACCGGCACCCGTTTCGGCCCCCGCGCGATCCGCGAGGCATCGACGCTGCAACCCTATGATCCGCCCTATGGCTGGCCCACCAACCCGCTGGAAGACATGGCGGTGATCGACTACGGCGATCTGGCCTTCGACTATGCCAAGGTGTCGGATTTCCCCGAGGCGCTGACCGCCCATATCCGCACCATCCTGGCGGCCGGCGCCGGCAGCATCACCCTGGGGGGCGACCACTACATCACCTTCCCGATCCTGCGCGCCTATGCCGAAAAGTTCGGGCCTTTGGGCGTGATCCATTTCGACGCCCATTCCGACCTCTGGCCCGATGACGACCTTTCCCGCATCGACCACGGCACGATGATGTACAAGGCGGTGAAGCAGGGCTACGTCGACCCCAAGCGCTCGGTCCAGATCGGCATCCGCACCACGACCGAGGATTATCTGGGCGTCCATGTCATCGACGCGCGCGAGGTGCATGAAAAGGGCGCCGCCGCCGCCGTGGCGCTGGCCAGGGACATCGTCGGCGACGGCGCGACCTATGTGACCTTCGACATCGACGCGCTGGACCCCGCCTTTGCCCCCGGCACCGGCACCCCGGTCTGGGGCGGGCTGGCCAGCTGGCAGGCGGCGGCCATGCTGCGCGACCTGGCCGGGATCAACATGGTGGGCGGCGATATTGTCGAGGTCTCGCCCCCCTACGACACCACCGGCGCCACCGCCATTGCCGGCGCCCATGTCGCCTATGAGCTGATCTGCCTGTACCACTGGGCGCGGACCCAGCGGTGACGCGCCTGATCCTTGTGGCGCTGGCGCTGCTGGCGGCGGGCGGGGCGGGGTACATCCGCCTTGCCCCGTCGGACCCGGCGCGCTGGCATGTCTCGCCCCGGCTGGCCGCGCTGGAAAGGGGCGGCCCAACGGGCGAAATCGTCACTGTAAAGGGCGGCGCAGCGGTGCAGCTTGCGCTGCCCGACCCGGCGGCGGCGCTGGCCCGGCTGGACGCCATTGCCATGGCCAGCCCGCGCACCCGCCGGCTGGCCGGCAGCCCGGCCGAGGGCCGCATCACCTGGATCAGCCGCAGCCGCCTTTGGGGCTTCCCCGACTACACCACCGCCGAAGTCACCCCCGGCGGGCTGGTCATCCATGCCCGCCAGCGCTTCGGCTCGGACGACTGGGGGGTGAATGCCGCCCGGCTGCGGGACTGGCTGGCGCAGCTTTCGCTTGCGTCATAGGCCCGTCACGCCGCATCCTTAGCCTTGGGCCGATGCCGAGCGCGCCCTGACCGAGGAGACTGCCATGCGCCTGATCCCCGTCCTTGCGGCCCTTGTGATGCTGGCCGCGCCCCTGCACGCCGAAACCCGCCTGAAGGTGATGAGCTTCAACATCTGGGGCGGTGGCGGCAATGAAGGCAAGGGCGTCGAAGAAACCGTGGCCGCCATCCGCGCCGCCGGCGCCGATGTGGTGGGCCTGCAGGAAACCCGGCTGGAGCCCGAAGACTGCAGCGCCGAACATTGCCCGGCCGCCGGCACATCGGTTGCCGCCGCGATTGCCGCCGAACTTGGCTGGCACCATTATGACCAGACGGCCGAGAACGGGCTGCTCTGGGCCAATGCGGTGATTTCGCGCTATCCGATCGGGCCGGCCAGCCCCGCCGATCTGGGCGTTCCGATTGATGTCGGGGGCCGCACGGTGTGGCTCTTCAACATCCACCACGACGACGAACCCTATCAGCCCTATCAGCTTCTGGGCATCGAATACGGCCCCGCCCCCTTCATCAAGACCGAGGCCGAGGCGCAGGACTGGGCCGCCCGCACCCGCGGCCCGGCGATGGACATGCTGATGGCCGAAATGTCGTCGGTGGCGGGCGATGCGGCGGCGGTCTTTGTCACCGGCGATTTCAACGAACCCTCGGGGCTGGACTGGACCGATGCGGCGGTGGCGGCGGGGCATCACCCGGTCAAGGTGGACTGGCCGACGACCCGCCGCCTGACCGATGAGGGTTTCACCGATGCCTACCGCGCCGCCCATCCCGACCCGGTGGCGAAGCCCGCCTATACCTGGACGCCGTCCTATGAGGAAACCGCGACCGACGACCACCCCGACCGTATCGACTTCGTCTTTGCCCGCGCGCCGGGGCTGAAAGTGCTGTCGGCCGCCATCGTGGGCGAGGATGGCCCGCGTTCGGACATCAAGGTAACGCCCTGGCCGTCGGACCACCGCGCCGTGGTGGCCGAAGTCAGCTTCTGACATCATCCTCTCTCTCTAAATATCCCACGGGGGTCCGGGGGTGTGAAACCCCCGGGGCCTGCCGCCCCTTGACCCGCCGGGGCTGCTGCGCCAAACCCGGCCCATGGTTCCGCTCGACAAGCTTGCCCAGATCACCCAGCGTTTCGAGTTTCTCGAGGCGCAGCTTCACGCCGGCGCCGCCCCGGCCGAAATCGCCCGGATCAGCCGTGAATATTCCGGGCTGAAGCCGGTGGCCGATGAAATCGCCGCCTACCGCCGCGCGCTGGACGATCTGGCCGAGGCCGAGGCGATGCTGGCCGATCCCGAGATGCGCGCGCTGGCCGAGGATGAGATTCCGGCACTGAAGGCCCGCATCCCCGAGATGGAGCAGGCGCTGCGCATCGCCCTTCTGCCGAAAGACGCCGCCGACGCCCGTCCGGCGATCCTGGAAATCCGCCCCGGCACCGGCGGGGAAGAGGCGGCGCTGTTCGCCGCCGACCTTGCACGGATGTACCAGCGCCACGCCGAGCGCATGGGCTGGCGGTTTGAGGTGCTGGAAAGCCAGCCGTCCGACTTGGGCGGGCTGAAGGAATTCACCGCCCATGTGCAGGGCGAGGGCGTCTATGCCCGGCTGAAATACGAAAGCGGCGTCCACCGGGTGCAGCGCGTGCCCGAAACCGAAGCCGGCGGGCGCATCCACACCTCGGCCGCCACGGTGGCCGTGCTGCCCGAGGCGGAAGAGGTCGATATCGACATCCCCGCCGGCGATATCCGCATCGACACCATGCGGTCCTCGGGCGCCGGCGGCCAGCATGTGAACACAACCGACTCGGCCGTGCGCATCACCCACCTGCCCACTGGCATCGTGGTGACCAGTTCCGAAAAATCGCAGCACCAGAACCGCGCCATCGCCATGCAGGTGCTGCGCGCCCGGCTGTATGAGGCGGAACGTGAGCGTCTGGCCAATGAACGCGCCGCCGAGCGCAAGTCGCAGGTCGGCTCGGGCGACCGCAGCGAGCGGATCCGCACCTACAACTTCCCGCAGGGCCGGATGACCGATCACCGCATCAACCTGACGCTTTATTCCTTGGGCCAGATCATGCAGGGCGACCTGGGCGATGTGATCGACGCGCTGGTCGCCCATGATCAGGCCGCCCGTCTGGCCGAGATGGAAGGGTGACGGCGGCCGAGGCCCTGCGCGCGGCCGTTCTGCGCCTGCGCGATGCCGGGGTGGATGACCCCGCCCGCGACGCCCGCGCGCTCTTGGCCCATGCCATGGGCCTGCCGGCCGACCGGCTGACGCTGCATCTGCCCGACGCGCTGGACGCCGCGCAGGAAGCCGCCTTTCACGCCGCCATCGCCGCCCGCGCCGCCCGCCAGCCGGTGGCGCAGATCACCGGTGAGCGGCTGTTCTGGGGCCGCGCCTTCCGCGTGACGCCCGATACGCTGGACCCGCGCCCCGAGACCGAACGCCTTGTCGAAGAAGCGCTTTCCCGCCCCTTCGTCCGCATGCTTGACCTTGGCACCGGCACCGGCTGCATCCTGATCTCCTGCCTTCTGGGGATGAAGATGGCGACCGGCCTTGGCACCGACCTGTCGGCCCCGGCGCTGAAGGTCGCCGAAGCCAATGCCGCCCGCCATGGCCTGACCCGTGCCCGCTTTCAAGCGGGCGACTGGTTCGCCGGCATTCCGGGGCGGTTTGACCTGATCGTCTCGAACCCGCCCTATATCGCCCAGGGTGAAATGGCCGGCCTTGCGCCCGAGGTGCGCGACTGGGAACCCCATGGCGCCCTGACCCCCGGCGGCGACGGGCTGGATGCCTACCGCGCCATCGCCCGCGGTGCCCCGGCGCGGCTGATGCCGGGCGGGCGGCTGTTGCTGGAAATCGGGCCGACGCAGGGCGCGGCGGTTTCCGCGCTGCTGGCCGCCCAGGGCCTGACCGCCATCCGCGTGCTGCCCGATCTTGACGGCCGCGACCGCGTGGTGGCGGCGGTGGCCCCGGGCGATGCCGACAGTTGCGGCTGCGCCTGAGCCCGGCGCATTCCTGCAAAAGCCCCAAGAATCCGCTTGTGCGCCGCCTGCGCATGTGATTATTCGGTCTGGCGCAGGGGCAGGGATGACCCGCCTCGCGCGAATGCCATGCACCCGCCGTCTTCATTTCCGGCCCCCGGATCGGGCCGCGGCAGGGTCCAAGTCATCAAAGGACAAGATGCGCTCTTCCAAGTCCCGCTCGCGTTCGAAGCAGAACCGCCCGCGCACGCTCGGCAATATCATCAACCGCGTCTTCGACTCGTCTGGCCCCGAAGGCAAGGTGCGCGGAACGCCGCAGCAGATCATCGAGAAATACAATGCGCTCGCCCGCGATGCGCAGCTCTCGAATGACCGGGTGGCGGCCGAGAACTTTCTGCAGCACGCCGAACATTACACCCGCCTTCTGGCCGAAGCCCAGCGGGAGATGGCGGCCGAACAGGAAGCGCGCCAGCAGTTCCACCAGCAGAACCAGAACGGCAACGGCAACCGCGACCGCCAGAACGGCAACCGCGATGACCGGGGCGACCGTGGCGATTACCGCAGCGACCAGCCGTCCGAAGATTTCGCCCCCGGCCCCGAGGCGTTCGACGTGGTGGGCGGCGATGAGGACGGCCATCTGGTCGACCTGCCCGAAGCCCCGCGCCCCGCGCCGCAGCAGCAGCCCCGGCGTGACGATTACCGCCGCGACGACAACCGCCGCCGCGATGACGGCAACCGCCGCCGCGACCCGCAGCAGGGCGAGGCCCGCAGTGAACAGCGCCCGGAACAGCGCGGCGACCAGCGCCCGCCCCGCAAGGTGGAGATCGTGGTGAAGTCCGAAGCGCCGGCGCCCGAAGCGGCAGCTCCCGCTCCGGCCCCCGCACCTGCTCCGGCTCCGGCCCCCGTGGCGGCAGAACCCGCCGCGACCGAGGCCCCGGCCAAGCCCGCGCCGAAACCGCGCACCCGGCGCCCGGCGGCGCCTAAAGCCGCCAAGGGCGACACGCCCGAAGCCGCCGAATGACCCGCAGGCCCGCCTCTGGCGGGCCTAGCTTTTCGCCACTTCGCGGGCCAGCGCGCAGAAGCCTTCCAATGAGATTTCCTCGGCCCGCGCCGTGGGTGGAATGCCCGCCGCCAGAAGCCGCGCCTCGATATCCGGCCCCAGCGCCTTCAGCGAGGACCGCAGCATCTTGCGCCGCTGGTTGAAGGCCATGGCGGTGACGCGGGCAAGCACCGCCTCATCCGCCGGATAGCGCGGCTGGGCCAGCCGGGTCAGATGCACCACCGCCGAATGCACCTTGGGGGCCGGCGTAAAGGCTTCGGGCGGCAGGGTCAGCACGATCTTCGGCTCGGCCCGCCACTGCGCCAGCAGCGCCAGCCGCCCGTAATGTTCGGTCCGCGGTTTGGCAACGATGCGCTCGGCCACTTCCTTCTGGAACATCAGCGTCAGGCTTTCCCAGAAGGGCGGCCAGGTCTTCGGCGTCAGCCAGCGGATCAGAAGCTCGGTCCCCACATTGTAGGGCAGGTTCGCCACCACCCGCACCGGCGGCGTCAGATGGGCCAGCACATCGACCTCCAGCGCGTCGCCGTTGATCACCTCAAGCCGGCCGGGGCAGGCCGCCTGAATCTCGGCCAGCGCCGGCATGCAGCGCGGGTCTTTCTCCACCGCCAGCACCCGCCGCGCGCCTTCGGCCAGAAGCCCCCGCGTCAGCCCGCCGGGGCCGGGCCCGACCTCCAGCACGTCGCAGGCCGAAAGGTCGCCCGCCGACCGCGCGATCCGCGCCGTCAGGTTCAGATCGAGCAGGAAGTTCTGGCCCAGCTGCTTTTTCGCCACCAGATCATGCGCCCGGATCACCTCGCGCAACGGCGGCAGACCGTCAATCGTGGCCATGCCCGCCCCCCATGGTCGATTTTTCGTCCGAAAAATCGCTGGCCCCTGATTTTCGTACGAAAATCAGCGTCATCGGTTCGCCGCCATCTTCGCGGCCATCCGCAGCGCCGCGACCAGGGAATCCGGCCGCGCAATCCCCTTGCCGGCGATGTCGAAGGCGGTGCCGTGATCGGGCGAGGTGCGGATGAACGGCAGGCCCAGCGTCACATTCACCCCCTCGTCGAAGGCCAGCGTCTTGATCGGGATCAGCGCCTGATCGTGATAGGCGCAGACCGCCGCATCATAGCCGGCGCGGGCGCGGGCGTGAAACATCGTGTCGGCGGGCAGGGGGCCTTTCAGCGCAAAGCCCTCGGCCTGCAGGCGGGCCAGAAGCGGTGCCATCCAGTCCAGTTCCTCGCGCCCCATCACCCCGCCCTCGCCGGCATGGGGGTTCAGCCCCGCCACGGCGATGACCGGCGCTTCAATGCCGAAATCGCGGATCAGCCCGGCATGGGTCAGGCGGATCACCTCTTCCAGCAGGGCGGGCGTCAGGGCGCGGGGCACTTCGGACAGGGCGATGTGGATGGTTGCGGGGACTACGCGCAGGGCGTCGCAGGCCAGCATCATCACCACCCGCGCATCGCCCGCCAGATGGGCGAGATATTCGGTATGGCCCGGAAAGGCGAAACCCGCGCCGTCCTTCAGCGCCTTCTTGTGGATGGGCGCGGTGCAAAGCGCCGCCGCCTGACCCGCCATCACCAGCGCCACGCCGCGTTCGATCGCGGCGATGACGCCGGCCGCATTGGCCGGATCGGGCTCGCCCGGGGTGGCTGCGCCGGCAAACTCCTGCGCCAGCACCGGCAGCAGGCCCGCCGGCACCGACAGCGCCTGATCGGGGTGGCCGATCACCTTATGCGCCGCGCCGCGGGGAAGGTGGCGCGGATCGCCGATCCAGAAGAAGGGCAGCGCATCGCCCAGAACGGCGCGCGCCGCGACGGCGATCTCGGGGCCGATGCCCGCAGGCTCGCCGCAGCTCAGCGCGACGGGCAGCATGGCTCAGGGTTCCCGGATGATGGCTTCGGTGCGCAGCTCTTCCAGATAGATCTCGGCCATGGCGCCCAGACGCTGGTTCAGAAGCTGACGCCGCGCATCCTCGCGCGCGGGCATGAAGCTGATGTCAACGCCGCGGCGGCAGACCATCAGGAACAGGTTCACCCCGCCCCGCGCGATGGCGGCGCTTTCGCCGGTATCCAGAAGCGCCAGCGTTTCCGCGATGTCCGAAGGCACCTGACCCACGGGCGCGCTTTTGCGCTGCAACTGGCTTTCGGGCTGGCCCTTGGCCAGATCGTAAAGGTCGTCGCAGGTGTCCACTTTCGCGCGGACCGAAGCCGCATCCTGCCCGGCCGGCAGCACATATTCGGCGTAATCGACCAGCGTGGCGGTTTCGGCCGCCGAAAGCTGATCCTCGGCGCGGTCAAGGATCAGATACAGCGTGATCGCCTCATCCGTCTGCACGATCTGGCTGATGGTGCCGGGCGGGGTGGCCAGCATGACGGCCTTGGTCTTTTCGTCGAATTCCGTCAGGCGCTGCCAGTCGCGCTGCCCGCCCGAAGCGGCGGTCGGCCCCTTGGAATATTGCCGGGCGGCAGCGAAGAAGGCCGGCTCATCGGTGACCGCCTGTTTCAGCTTGCGCGCCAGCGCGAGCGAAGCCGAGCGTTCCGGCCCCTTGCCCGGCAACACGATTTCGGCCACCCGCAGCGTGGGGATCGACTGCGGCGCGAAGGCCGCCATGGCGCGGTCAATCTCGGCATCGGTGATGGTGACCTGGCCGGCATAGCGCGCGCGCACCACCTCGCGCCAGATCATCCCGGCGGCGACGAAATCGCGGAAGGTTTCGGCATCCACCCCGCCCTGGGCGATGGCCTTGACGAATTCCTCGGCCGTCAGGTTGGCGCGGCTGGCGAATTCGGTCATGCCCGTCTCGACCATCTCAGGCGTGACCGACAGGCCCAGACGCTCGGCCTCGGCGACGCGCAGGCGGTCCTCGATCAGGGTGTCCAGCGCGATCTTTTCAATGTCGCCGGGCTGGCGCAGCAGGGTCATGAACAGGATGCGCTGATCCAGTTCGTAATGCGACACCGCCTTGCCGTTGATTATGATCACCGGAGAGAAGGGGCTGGACTGCGCCAGAGCCGGGGCGCCCGTCAGCGCAACCATTGCCGCAAGCCCAAGCGCCCGAAGCTGCCTCAGGGGCCCCTTCGCTGCCGCTTTTGCCGCGCCCGCCGTTCTTTGCGCCTGTGCCATGCCTGCCGTCGTCCGTTTCGCCCGCCGCTGCGGGCCTTCGTTGCCGTTCTGCCCTAGCCCCGGCATTGCCGGGCCGGACCGCTTTCGCCGCTGCCGCCAAAGCCCAGAAGCTCTACCGACAGGCCGAATTCCGTCGTCGGCGTCACACTAGTCGAGGACGTGAACCGACGCGAGAGTGAAAGATCGACCAGAAGGCATTCGTTGCGGAAGGCCAGCGCGGCGCCCGCCCGCGAAGCGCGGTCAAGTACCACATCGTAGCGGCCCGAAAGCCGCGCCGTCCAGCCGCGAGACAGTTTCACGCTGGAATCTAACACCAGTTCCTCGGTCGGGTCGGGTCGGTTTTCCGCAGGGTCGTCGCGGACATAGACGTAGCCGGCGGATACCGCGTAACGCTCGGCCGTGACGCCCATGCGCAATTCGCCCTTGGTCAGCGTCAGCCCGTCATCCAGCAGCAGCCGGTTGGTCAGCGACAGCCCGTTCGGCGTGCCCAGTTGCCAGGCCACCAGCCAGTCAGACTGCGCGCCGTCGAGGCCCGAGGCGGCGGTGAACTGGCCCAGGTCTTCGGCCCGGATCACCCGGCCCGCCGCGACGCCCAGCGTCCAGCCGGCGGGGTCATGGCGCAGCCAGGTCACGCCCAGATTGGCGCGGATGCCGCGTTCCACCGCGTCGGACCCCGGATAGCGGTTCAGCGCGAAAAGGTTGCCCTCGTCAAACTCGACCAGCACCGAATCCTCGTTCGGGATGGTGTCGGTGCCGTCGCCGGCGATGACCAGCTGCGCCACCGGCTCGATCACATGGGCGACGCCGTTCTTTCCGGCGCGCACCCAGGGCCAGCGCAGTTCGGCCCCGATGGCGCCCCAAAGGCGGGTATCGGTGCCTGCCTCGGCCGCGTCCTGACCGATGGCATAGATATCGGCCCGCGCCTCGCCCAGGATGCCGGCGATCATGCCGTTCCGCAGCACCCAGTCGCGCCGCCAGTCGGCCCGGATCGAGGCGCGGGCAGTGTCGCGGCCGTCGGAAATGCCGTCACCGTCGCTGTCCACCGGATTGTCCGAGGTGCGGGCATGGCTGTGGGTCTGAAACCGCAAGCCCCCCTCGCCGCCAAAGGGCCCAAGGGCAAAGCGGCGGTGCCAGGTGACATCGGTCACGACCGAGGGGATGGTGGCGTTGCTTTCGCCGTCGCGCAGGGTCTGAAAGCCGATCAGCCGCGCCGACAAATGCTCGTTGCGCCGCACGCGGACGGCTTCGACATAAGACATCAGCCGGTCGGATTCGGGCAGGCCGTAATCGAGCAAATAGCCTTCGTCCGTCACCCCTTCGAGGTGGATGTTCAGCGCGAAGCCGCGCGGCAGGGCAAAGCGGCCATCGGCCAGAAGATAGCCGCGCAGGTCGCCCGGCAGGATATCATCGCGCGAGGCCTGCAGCGTCACCGCCAGATCGCCGGTGCGGTAGGCCTCGCGATAGCGCAGCGCCACGGTGCGCGAGGCGCCGTTCGACAGATAGGGCGTGATCAGAAGGTCGCGCGACGGCCCAAGCGCCACGAAATAGGGCACCCACAGGCCCGTGCCGATCTTGGACGAATTCGTCAGCTTCGGCATCAGGAACCCCGTCGCACGGTCCAGCGAGGGGTCGGGCATCCGCAGGCGCGGGATGTAGAAGACCGGCAGCCCCGCCAGCCGCAGCTGGGCGTTGCTGAAGTAAAGCTGGCGTTCCTGTTGGTCATGCACCACGCGGCTGGCGCGCAGTTCCCACAGGGGGGTGGGATTGCCGGCACAGACCCGGCAGGACGACGCCGCCACTTGCCGCATCGCGGTATAGCGGCCCGCGACCCGCTGAATATCGGCCGCCGCGATCTGCAACTGCTGGTCAAAGACCATGCGGGCCGAAATCAGGATGCCTTCGGACAGATCGCCCGAAAGCTCGGCCTGATCGGCCAGCAGCACCGTGCCGCTGCCATCGCTCAGCACCAGCGGCCCCTCGATGATCAGCCGGTCGGCCTTGCGGTCATAGATGATGCGGCTGGCGGTCAGGCGCTGGCCGCGGAAGAAGATTTCCACATGGCCCGAGGCGATCAGCCGTGCATCCGCCTCGATCAGTAGGCTGTCGGCGACCAGCGTCGCGCGGTCCTGCGCCAGGGCGGGCAGGGTGGTCAGCCACAGCATCAGCGCGATCAGAAGGCGGCGCATCAGCCATCCTCCAGATGCAGAAGCAGGGTCAGCGACAGAAGGAAAGCGGCGGCCGGCGGGCTCCATGCCGCGACGGCGACGGGAATCTGGCCGTTTTCACCCAGCACCTGCGCGAAGTTGCGCAGGAAGAACAACAGGAACCCGCCCGCCAGCGCCAGCAGCACCATCTGCCCGGTCTTGCCAAAGCGCGCGTGGCGCATGGTGAAACCCGCGGCCAGCAGCACCATGGTTCCCAGAAGAAGCGGCAGGGCAAGTTCCATCTGCATCCAGACCCGATAGCTGCGGGCCGAGAAACCGGCCTGTTCCAGATCGCCGATATAGCCCGGCAGATCCCAGAAGGCGATGGCCGAAGGCGTGCCGAAGCCCTGCCGGATGCGGTCGGCGGTCAGGTCGGTGGGCAGGCTCAGCCCCTCTTCCTGCACGGTGGCGGCCATTTCGGGGTTGGCGGCGGTGAAATCCCAGCGCTTGGCCTTGGTCATCGCCCAGGCGCCCGGGGTCAGCCGCGCGGTTTCGGCATCAATCCGGCCGGCGGGGCGGCCATCGGCGTCGAACAGATAGAAGGTGACGCCGCGCAAAAGTTCGCCATCGGGTGAGGCCAGATCGGCATGGATCACCGTCTGGCCGTCCTCGCTGCCCTGCCGCATCCACAGCCCCTCGGCCGACAGCGACAGGATCGACCCGCCGCCGCCCCGCTCGGCCGAAAGCCGGTCGTATTCCTTTGACGTGGCCGCGACCAGCGGGTTCAGCACCGCCACCGCCAGCAGCCCGATGGCCAGCGCCGCGCCCACCGGCGCCACCAGAAACCGCAGCCCCGACCGCCCCGCCGCCCGCACCACGACGAGTTCGGACGATCGTGCAAGGCCCAGGAACAGCGCGATCGACGACAGGATCATCAGCAGGGGCAGGATGCGGTAAAGGGTTTCCGGCACGTTCAGCATGGCCATGTAAAGCGCATCGCCGATGCCGTGGCCGGTGCCGGAGTTCCGCCGCATCTGATCAATCACGTCGATCAGCATCAGGATGCCCATGAAGGCGCCGGTGACTCGGGTGAACATCCACAGGAACCGCCGGGCGATATACAGGCTCAGCGTCATGCCGGCGCCCCCCCGGCGGGAACATGGCTTGGTCGCCCCGCCAGCCACAGAAGCCCGGCCGAAATCAGCGCCCCCGCCAGCGGCGCGGCATAGGCCCAGAGCCAGCCGGTTTCCGCCGCCGACTGCAGCGCCAGATCGGTGGACACGGTGGAAATCGCCTGCACCACGATCAGCCCGGCAATCGCCACCGCGATCTGCCGCCACAGACCGAACCGGCTGAAGGCGCCGATCAGCAGCGCGGCAAAGCCCGTCACCGCCGCCGCCACCGCCAGAAGCGGCTGGGCAAAGCGCGAATGGCCGTCATAGCGCAGCGCCGCCGCGGTCTGCCCGGTCTCTTCGACCACCGCCGGCGCGGCCGCCAGAAGTTCGGCGGTGGAAAGCTCGTCCGCCGTGCGCGCGCCGCGTTCGGCCGCGCCGATCAGGCCCGAGAAATCATAGGTGAAATCGCCGAACCGGGTCAGCGACACCCTCGCCGGCCGGCCTTCGGCGGTCTGGGCCATGCCGTCGAACATCAGAAGCTTCGGCCCGGTTTCGGTGCGCGCAAACAGGGCCTTGCGCGCCGAATAGGTGACGCGGCGGTCGCCGTCGCGCTCATCGGCCAGAAACATGTCCAGAAGCTCGCCCGAGGGCGCAATCTCGCGGATATACAGCGTCAGGCCCGGCGCGGGATGGGTGAACTGGCCTTCGGTCAGGAAACGCGCCGTGACGTTCTGCGAAATCTCGGCCGTGCGTTCGGCCAGTGCCGCGCGGCTGGCCGGCACCAGAACATGCATCAGAATCAGCATCATGCCCGCGACCAGCACGCCAAACACCAGAACCGGCCGCGCCATGCGGAAGGGCGAAAAGCCGGTGGCCTGCATCACCACCAGCTCGCTTTCCTGGGTCAGGCGGTTGGCCACATAGACCGAGGCCGCGAAGGCCGCCATCGGCAGCACCAGCCGGATGACATTGGGCAGGGTCAGCATGGAAAACTCAAGAAACACCAGCGCCGACTGGCCGTCGCCGATCAGCTGGTCAAACAGCCGCACCGCCCGGTTGACCCAATAGACCGCCACCATGACCAGCGCGAAAAAGCCGAAGACCGCCAGCAGCTGCGACAGAAGATATCGGTCGAATCTCGGCAAGCCCCGCAACCCTTTGTCCCGGCGTGAATGGGGCGGACGCTAGCGGAAAAGCCCCGCGGGGGAAAGTCATGTCTGGCAAAGGGCGGGGGCGGGCGCTAGCCTTGGGCAAAACCCCGCGCGGGCCCCCCGCGCCCTGCCGGAGCCTGTCATGTCCCACCCCGTCGCCCTTCAGTTCCAGCCGCTTGCGCTGGAGGATCTTGCCAAGGCCCCGGGCCGTATCGCCCTTCTGGCCGAAGGTGCGGCACCGTCCAGCCCCGCCGCCAAACGGCTGAACCGGGTGATGCGCGGCGGTCTCGCCCGCGCCATGGCGTCCGAGGCCTGGGGCCGGCTGAAACCGGGCGAGGGGATCGAGATTGCCTTCCCCGCCGGGCTGGCCGCCGATGCGCTGCAACTGATCCGCCTGCCGCGCCGCGCCGCCGTGGCCGAGGCGCGCAAGGCCGGGGCCGCCATCGGCCGCGCGCTGGACGACCGGCCGCTTCTGGTGCTGGCCGAGGGGCATCAGCGCGCCGCCGACATCTCTTTCGGGCTGGCGATGCGCGCCTATGACTTCACCCCCCACAAGACGGGCGAGCAGAAGGCGCCGGGCCCGGTGACCATGGCCGTCACCCAGCCCGAAGCGGTGGCGGCGGCAGCCGCGCCGATGGCCGCGCTGGCCGAGGGCGTCTTCTTCACCCGCGATCTGGTGAACGAACCCGCCAACGTGCTGACCACGCATGATTTCGCCGCCCGGCTGGCCGCGATGCAGGAACTGGGGCTTGAGGTGGAAATCCTTGAGGAAGACCAGCTTTCCCGCCTTGGCATGGGCGCGCTGCTGGGCGTGGGGCAGGGGTCGGAAAGCCCCTCGAAAGTGGTGGTCATGCAATGGCGCGGCGGCGGGGAAGAGGCCTCGCTGGCGCTGGTCGGCAAGGGAGTGGTCTTCGACACCGGCGGCATTTCCATCAAGCCTGCCGCCGGCATGGAAGAGATGACGATGGACATGGGCGGCGCCGGCGTGGTGGCGGGCGTGATGCGCACGCTGGCGTTGCGCAAGGCGCGCGCCAATGTCGTGGGCCTTGTCGGGCTGGTTGAAAACATGCCCGACGGGCGCGCGCAGCGTCCGGGCGACGTGGTGAAGACCATGAAGGGCGACACGGTCGAGGTGATCAACACCGATGCCGAGGGCCGGCTCGTCCTGGCCGATGTGCTGTGGTATGCGCAGGACCGCTTCAACCCGGCGGGCATCATCGACCTCGCCACGCTGACCGGCGCCATCATCATCGCGCTGGGGCACGAAAATACCGGGGTCTTTTCCAACGACGACGGCTTCTGCAACGCCTTCCTTGCCGCCGCCAGGGCTGAGGGTGAGGGCGCCTGGCGCATGCCGATGGGCGATGCCTATGACGCCAAGCTGAAATCCCGTATTGCCGACATGATGAACGTGGGCGGGCGCGACGGCGGGGCGATCACCGCCGCGCAGTTCCTGCGCCGCTTCATCCGCGAAGGCATGCCGTGGATTCACCTCGACATCGCCGGAACCGCGCTTCTGAAGGCCGACAGCACGCTGGCGCCCAAGGGGGCGACAGGCTGGGGCGTGATGGCGCTGAACCGGCTGATCCGCGACGGCTACGAAGCGAAGTGAGGGCGGCCCGGTGGGGCAGGCGATGTTCTACCACCTGACGCGGTCAGGCGCCTTCGACACGGTGATGTCGATCCTGCCCCGCGCGCTGGCGCAGGGCTGGCCGGTCATGCTGCGCGGCACCGTGCGGGGGGCGCTGGAACGCTGGGACGAACGGCTGTGGACCGACGACCCGCCAAGCTTCCTGCCGCACGGGATGGAGGGCGGCCCCCATGACGCGGCGCAGCCGGTGCTGCTGGGCCTTGGCCCGGCGGCCAACGGCGCGCGGGGCGTCTTCCTTCTGGACGGGGCCGAACCCCTGCCGGGCGAAGAGGCGCTGGAGCGGCTGTGGGTGATCTTCGACGGCAACGACCCGCCGGCGCTGAACGGGGCGCGGGCGTTGTGGACCCGGCTCGCCGGCCTTGGGATGGTGTTGCAGTATTGGTCCGAGGAAACCGGCCGCTGGCAGATGAAGACCGAAAAGCGCCCGGCCTGAGGGGCGGGCGCCATGTCGGGGTGGTGCGTGTGAACACGCACCCTACGCGGGGGGTGCCCGCATCATCCACCATCAATCCTTTGGAAAAGCGCAGGTTTCTGTTGCCAGGCACCTGCAAGCCCCGCCTTACGCGGCTAAGCGCAAGGACTTAGGTTTCGGTACTCGAACTGCTTACGCAGCCAGAGCCACCGGAGCACGGTTGTCGTTGGCAACTGTACTTGTGGTCCGATAACGGTGGTGCCTACCGAGCGAAAGCTGGCCTCTTTAGACGTTCGTCGATCCTGTTTCGGCCCCTTACCCCCGCAACGCCGGGTGTCTGGTGGAGCCGCCGGGTACCGCCCCCGGGTCCGAGCCGCTTATTACAGGTGCGTTTATCGCCATAGTCCGGGTTGCCCCGAACGGGTTCAATATAGGCGGGCGCGCGGGGGGCCGCAAGGCCGGGCTTCCGGCCATCGCGCGGCCGGGTTAGAACGGGGCGCGCGCAACGGAGGGATGGCCATGGAACGGGTTGCAATCGGCAACGGGGTGGAATTGTCGCGGCTGGTCTATGGCATGTGGCGGCTGGGCGAGGATGCCGACACCTCTCCCGCCCATGTCCGGGCCAAGATCGCCGCCTGTCTGGATCAGGGCATCACCACGATCGACCACGCCGACATCTATGGCGGCTACACGGTGGAGGGGCTCTTCGGTGCCGCGCTGGCCGGGTCGGGCCTGCGTGAACGGATCGAGATCGTCACGAAATGCGGCATCATCTTTCCGGCGGGCCTGCATGCCGGGGCGAAGGTGAAGCACTATGACACCTCGGCCCGCCACATCACCGCTTCGGCCGAACGGTCGCTGCGCGAGATGGGGACCGACCGGATCGACCTGCTGCTGATCCACCGCCCCGACCCGTTCATGAACTATGCCGAGACGGCGCGCGCGCTGGACGCGCTGGTGGCTTCGGGCAAGGTGCGGGCGGTCGGTGTGTCGAACTTCCGGCCCTGGGACCATGCGGCGCTGCAGGCAGAGATGGAAAATCCGCTGGCGGTGAACCAGATCGAGTTGTCGTTGCAGGCGACGGCCGCCTTCACCAATGGCGATCTGGCCGACATGCAGATGCGCGGCGTGGCGGCGATGGCCTGGTCACCGCTGGGCGGCGGGCGGCTGATGGGCGATGCCGGCGCCCTGGGCGCGCTGATGGACCGGATGGCGGCCGAAGCGGGGGTGGACCGGGCGGCGGTGGCGGTGGGCTGGCTTCTGGCCCATCCGGCGCGCATCCTGCCGGTTCTGGGCACCAACAGCCTGCCGCGCATCGCTGCGATCTCGGACGCCCTGCGCGCGCTGCCCGACCGGCAGGACTGGTTCGCGCTCTATCAGGCGGCGGCGGGCGAGGTGCCCTGAGGCGGGGCTGCCCGGAGGCCGGCGGACCCGGGCGGAACAGGAAAGGCACCGCCTTTCCCCGCCCGCAGCGACCAAGGTGCCACCAGACCGCCGGCCAGACGCCAGACACAGGCCAGCGCCCGACCCGGCGGGCGAGAAGCGCCCGCCATCGGCGGGGCGGGCGCTGGCCGGCGGCCTTGGGGGCCACCGGCGGCCAAGGGGAACCGGAGTCACGTGACCCCGGCGATGGCCGGGGTCAGACCGGCGCGGGGGAGGAGAACTTTCCGATCGGTCGAACGGATCCGTAGGGTGCGTGTTCACACGCACCTTGGCCACGTGGTGCGTGCCGGCACCACCCTACGAACGGGGCTCAGGCGCCCTTGGCCGCAAGATAGCCCCGGGCGATCTGGCGCAGGCGGGGGCCGTCGAAGGGTGCGCCGTGCCCGGCAAGGCACAGCCGGCAGTCGAACCCCGCCAGCCGCTGCATCGTGGCGACGTAATCCGGCACCGAGGCGCCCGGAATGTCATCCAGCAGCGTGTCGTCATAGACCGCATCGCCCGCCAGCAGCAGCCCGTCGAATGCGTCGAACAAGGCGATCGAGCCGGGGGAATGGCCGGGCAGGTGCAGCACGGTGAACCGCCGGTCGCCAAGGTCTATCACCTTGCCTTCGTCCAGCGGCGCGGTCAGCGGCGCAGGCGGCTGGCGCCAGTCTGCCAGGTCAAAGCCCGGCGCCGGCGGGCGGGTGAAGGCGGGGCCGGGCACCTCGTTGCGCAGAAGCGCCGCCAGCGTCACCGCCTCATCGCCGGCAAATCCCGCCGCCTCGGCCGCATGGCCGCGCCGGTCGGCAAATTCGTGAAAGCTGCCGATGTGATCGACATGGGCATGGCTTGCCACCGCGATCACCGGCAGGTCCGGGGGCAGATCGGGCAGGGCAGGCCGCAACGGCGCCAGACCGCAGCCGAAATCGAACTGCAGCACCGCATCGCGGCCGGCCAGCGTGTAGAAATTCGCCTGAAACCACGGGTGGACGGCGGGTTCGGTCAACCGCCAGAGGCCGGGGGCAAGGGGTGTCGTTTCATACCACATGACAGACCCCGGCAAGGGGGCCGGACCGGGCGGGCCGGTCCGGCAGGGGCATCAGAAGCCCGATTTGATCAGCTCGAACTCTTCCAGCATCTTGGCGCGGACCGCGTGGTCAATCGGGGTCTGGGCCAGAAGCGTGCCGTCAACGGGGCTGACATCGGCCGCCACCAGTTCCTCGGCCGAGATCTTGGCCATGCCGGCATCATTGGTCGCCGCATAGCCGAAGTTGTCCAGCAGCCCCTTGGCCGAGCCCTGATCCAGCCAGGCGTTGATGAAGTCATAGGCCTTGTCTTCGCTGCCCGGCGCGTCCTTGAAGTTCACATAGCCGCAGAACCAGGTCGAGGCGCCTTCCTTGGCCTGACGCTGGAAGCCCACGTCAAAGCCTTCCTGACGCATCAGCGCGATCGAGTCGTTCCACGACCAGGCCACCAGAACCTCGCCCGAGGCCATGATCTGCGACAGTTCCGACGGGTCCGACCAATAGACGCGGACATTCGGATGCACCTCGCGCAGCCAGGCGGCGGCGGCGGCGAACTGTTCGTCCGTCACGTTCGACCAGTCGGTGACGCCGGTGGCCAACAGGGCCAGCGACCACACGTCATCGGTGTTGTCGGGCAGCGAGATGCGGCCGGCGTATTTCGGGTCCTTGAACACCTGAAGCGAGGCCACATCCTCGGCCGGGACTTCCTTGGTGTTGTAGGCGACGGCGGTATAGGCGTAGTCGGTCGGAATATACCAGACGCCGCCGTCATCCTTGAAGATCTCGGAGTTCAGGAAGCGGGCGTTGATATTGGCGAATTCGGGAATGCGGCTGACATCCCAGGGCTCGATCAGCCCGGCGTCGCGGTATTTCGACACCATCTGCGAGCAGGGGTGTGCGACATCGGCCTTGAAGCCCGAGGACACTTTCTGGAACGCCTCGTCATCGTCGCCGAAGAAGGAATAGGTCGGCAGATCGCCGTATTTGGCGACATAGCTTTCGATCAGCGCCTGCTGTTCGAAACCGGCCCAGTCGAAGACAAGCAGTTCGGGGTCGGCGGCGCGGGCCGCGACGGAAGACAGTGCAAGCGCAGTGGCGGCGCTGGCCAGATAGATTGCGGTGCGGGTCATGGGTGCTCCTCTGGTGTCAAGCCGGACCCATCCCTTGATCCGGCGGCACGGATGCCGGATTTCCTCCGGTCACCGCTTGGCGTGCGGCAACAGAATGGCGGAAGAGCGCGGGGATGCAAGGGCTTGCTGCCCGCGACGCGGGGGAAAAGTGCGCGCCCGCCTTCCGGCAGCCGGTGCGCGGCGGAATCCTGCCTGAAAGCGATGCAGCAGCCGGGGGCTTTACAGCCCCCCGCCGCCCGGCTAGCCATGGGGGGACGCCGGGGCGGACTGCCCGTGCCGGGGTCTGCCGGGCGGCGCCCGGCTGGCTGGAAGACCTGCCACGATCCGGGGGAACCCGACGGCAGGTCGGGCATTTCGGCGGATCGTCCGATGAACCGCTTTGGGGTGCCCGATGACCACGCTTGACCTGACTTTCGTCCGCAACCAGTTTCCCGCCTTCGCCTCGCCGGTGCTGTCGGGCCATGCCTTCTTTGAAAACGCCGGCGGCAGCTATCCGTGCCGGCAGGTGGTGGACCGGCTGCACCGCTTCTACACCGACCGCAAGGTGCAGCCCTACGGGCCCTATCCGGGCGCGCAGGCCGGCGGCGCCGAGATGGATGAGGCGCGGGCGCGGCTTTCGGCGCTGATGGGCTGCGCGGCGGCGGAACTGTCCTTCGGGCCTTCGACCAGCGCCAATACCTTCGTTCTGGCCAATGCGGTGCGGCTGTGGCTGCGCGGCAAGGACGCCGCCATCGTGGTGACCAATCAGGACCACGAGGCGAATTCGGGCGTCTGGCGGCGGCTGGCCGATGAGGGCGTCGAGGTGCGGGAATGGCAGATCGACCCGCAGACCGGCCTCTTGGACCCGGCGGGGCTGAAGGCGCTGCTGGCCGATGGCCGCGTGAAGCTGGTCTGCTTCCCCCATTGCTCGAACGTGGTGGCCGCGATCAACCCGGTGGCCGAGATCTGCGCCATGGCGCGGGCGGCCGGCGCGCGGACGGTGGTGGACGGCGTCAGCTACGCCCCCCACGGCCTGCCGGATTTCCCGGGTCTGGGCGCCGATGTCTATCTGTTCTCGGCCTACAAGACCTATGGGCCGCATCAGGGCATCATGCTGATCGGGGCCGAATTCGGCGCCGAACTGCCGGCGCAGGGCCATTGGTTCAACGCGGGCAGCCTTTACAAGCGCTTCACCCCCGCCGGGCCGGACCATGCCCAGATCGCCGCCTGCGCCGGGATGGCCGATTATATCGACGCGCTGCATGACCACCATTTTGCCGCCGGCGCCGATCCGGTGACGCGCAACGCCAGGGTGCATGACCTGATGCGCGCGGCCGAGGTGGCGGCGGTGGCGCCGCTTCTGGACTATCTGGCGGGGCGCAACGACCTGCGGCTGATCGGGCCGCGTGAGGCAGGCGCGCGTGCGCCCACCGTCGCCGTGGCGCTGGACCGCCCGGCCGAACCGGTGTCCGAGGCGCTGGGGCGCGACGGCATCGCCTGCTGGGCCGGCGATTTCTATGCCGTCCGCCCGCTGGAGGCGATGGGGGTGGACCTGAAACGCGGCGTGCTGCGGATGAGCCTTGTCCACTACACCAGCCCCGATGAGGTCGCCCGGCTGATCACGGCGCTGGACAAGGCGCTGTAGAGCCGCCGAAAATTCTTCGGCGAAGAATTTTCGCCCCCCGGGGGCGGCGGTCGGCAGATCGCCGCGCCAAACAGGCCGCAACGCCACCGAAAATTCTTCGCCGACGAATTTTCCCTCCCGCCCCGCGTGATCCGGCGCGCGGGGCGGGGCGTATCACAGGAAAAGGGACGTGATGACAGAACCTTTGATCCTGTGGTTCCGCCGCGACCTGCGGCTGACCGATCTGCCCCTGTGGCAGGCGGCGCTGGCCACCGGCCGGCCGCTGATCCCGGTGTTCATCCTGGATGACCAGACCGAAGCGCCCGGCGCCGCCGCCCGGATGCGGCTGGGCATGGCGCTCGATGCTTTCGGGGCGACGCTTGCCGCGCGGGGCAGCCGGCTGATCCTGCGGCGGGGGCGGGCGGCAGATGTGCTTGCCGCGCTGATCGCCGAAACCGGCGCCGCGGGGGTGATGTGGACGCGGGCCTACGATCCCGCCGCCAAGGCCCGCGATACCGCAGTGAAAGCGGCGCTGCGGGAACGGGGGCTGCTGGCCGAAAGCCATCCGGGCTTTCTTCTGCACGAACCCTGGCGGGTGGAAACCGGGCAGGGCGGGCCTTACCGGGTCTTCACGCCGTTCTGGCGCGCCGTCCGGGTGCTTGAGGTGGGCGCGGCCCTGCCGCCGCCCGCCCGGCTGAACCCGCCCGATCACTGGCCGGCCTCGGACCTGCTGGCGGACTGGCGGCTGGACGCGGCGATGCGGCGCGGCGCGGCGGTGGTGGCGCCCTGGCAGCGCCCGGGCGAAGCGGCGGCGCTGGCCCGGCTGGAGGAGTTTGCCGAAACCCGGCTTGCCGCCTATGCCGCCGAGCGGGATTTTCCCGGCCTGCCCGCCACTTCGGGCCTGTCGGAACATCTGACCTATGGTGAGATTTCGCCGCGCCTGATCTGGCACCGCGGCCGCCGCGCGATGGAAGAGGGCAATCCGGGGGCCGAGACCTTTCTGAAGGAACTGGTCTGGCGCGAATTCGCCTGGGCGCTTCTGCACCACTTCCCCGATCTCGACCGCCGGAACTGGCGCCGCGACTGGGATGCCTTCCCCTGGCGCCCCGACAACCCCGAGGCCGAGCTGTGGCGGCGCGGCATGACCGGCGAGCCCCTTGTCGATGCCGCGATGCGTGAGATGTATGTCACGGGCCGCATGCACAACCGCGCCCGGATGATCGCGGCAAGCTATCTGACGAAACACCTTCTGACCGACTGGCGCGTCGGGCTGGCGTGGTTTGCCGATTGCCTGACCGACTGGGATCCGGCGGCGAATGCGATGGGCTGGCAATGGGTGGCGGGGTCGGGCCCCGATGCTGCGCCCTATTTCCGCATCTTCAATCCCGCCGGGCAGGCCGAGAAATTCGACGCCACACAGGCCTATCGCCGCGCCTGGGTGGCCGAGTTGTCGCGCCATCCGCCTGCCACCGCGACCAGCTATTTCGCCGCCGTGCCCCGCCGCTGGGCGCTTGATCCGGCGCGGCCCTATCCGCTGCCCGTGATCGGGCTGGCCGAGGGGCGGGAACGGGCGCTGGCGGCGCTGGCGCAAGGAAAAGCTTGAGAAACGGGGCGCTTTGGGCAAAGCATGACACAAAAAGACGACGCCCCGGGGGGTGGTATGACGCATCTGACGACGACGAAAGGCCAGACCGGCCTGCCGCGTTACTTTGCGGCGGTCTTCGATATCGCCCTGCGGATCAGCCGCGGGCGGCTTGATTTCGTGCTGCCCGACGGCCGCCGTTTCCGCGCCGAAGGCAGCCAGCCCGGCCCGGTGGCCGAGATCGTGGCGCATGATCCCGATGTCTTTGCCCGGCTGATCCGCGAAGGCGAGCTGGGCTTCTGCGATGCCTATATCGACGGCGGCTGGTCCAGCCCCGATCTTCAGGCCTTCCTTGACCTTATTCAGGCCGGCAACGAAGGCGTCTATGACGGTTTTCCCGGCATGGGGCTGGTGCGCGCCTACGAACGGCTGCGCTTCTGGCTGCAGTCGAATTCGAAGCGGCAGGCGAAGAAGAACATCGCCTACCACTACGATCTGGGGAACGATTTCTACCGGCTGTGGCTGGATGACACGATGACCTATTCCTCGGCGCTGTTCCTGACCGGGCAGGAAAGCCTGGAAAAGGCGCAGACCCAGAAATACGCCTCGATGGTGGACCGGATCGGGGCGCAGCCCGGCGATCATGTGCTGGAGATCGGCTGCGGCTGGGGCGGGTTTGCCGAATATGCCGCGAAAGAGCGCGGATTGCGGGTGACGGGGCTGACCATCAGCCAGGCCCAGCACGATTACGCCGTGGCGCGGATGGCGAAGGCGGGCCTGTCGGACAGGGTCGAGATCCGGTTGCAGGACTACCGCGACGAACGCGGCAGCTATGACGGCATCGCCAGCATCGAGATGTTCGAGGCGGTGGGCGAACGCTACTGGCCGGCCTATTTCGACACGCTGCGCGACCGGCTGAAGCCCGGCCGCCATGCCACGCTGCAGATCATCACCATCGCCGACCGGAGGTGGGAGCATTACCGCAGGAACGTCGATTTCATCCAGAAATACATCTTCCCCGGCGGCATGCTGCCTTCGCCCGGGGCGCTGAAGCGCGAAATCGCGCGCGCGGGGCTGACCTTCCGCGACAGTTTCGAATTCGGCCAAAGCTACAGCCAGACCCTGCGGCGCTGGCACGACAGCTTCAACGCCCGCTGGGATGAGGTGCGCGCCATGGGCTTTGACGACCGCTTCCGGCGGATGTGGAACTTTTACCTCACCTCTTGCGCGGGGGCCTTTGCCGGCGGAAACTGCGACGTGACGCAGATCACCGTGACCCGGCCCTGAAGGAGCATCATGCCCACCGCCGCCAAGCTTGCCGCCGCCGCTGCCTTTGCCATCGTCGCGGCGATTGCGGCGCATCTCTTCATCCCGGCCCTGCCCGAAGGCACCCCGCCGGGCTGGCTGCGTGAGGTTTCGGCGGCAATCGGCCTGCTCTGCGGCTGGTGGATCATGGGCAACCGCGTGGGCAAGGGCTATGGCGAGGCGGCGGGATCGGGCATCCTGACCTCGGCGCTGTCGCTGTTCTGGGTGATGCTGGTCTTTTCCATCGTCACCATGGTCAAGCGTTCCATGCGGATGCTCTATGACGGGCCGATGGATGCGGTGATCGGGGTTTTCGATCTGATGCTGGATTACGGCGCGCTTCTGGCCGCGCCGGCGACGCCGGTGGCGCTGATCCTGGGCGGCATTCTGGGTGGCTGGTTCACCGAATGGGCGGGCCGGCGCTGGCCCTGAACGGAAAGACCCCGATGACCGACATGTTCTTTTACGGCACCCTGTGCCATCCGCCGCTTCTGGCCGTGGTTCTGGGCCGCGCCGTGGCGGCCCATCCCGCCACGCTGCCCGGCCATGCGGTGCATTGGGCCGACGGCGGGGCCTTTCCGGTGCTGGTCGCGGCCACGGGCGGCCGGGCGACGGGCGTTCTGGTGCGCGGCCTGACGGATCAGGACGTGGCGCGGCTGGATTATTACGAGGCCGGCTTCGCCTTTGATACCCGGGTTCTGACGGTGGAGACCGCCGAAGGCGCGGCAGAGGCGCTGGTCTATATCCCCCGCGCCGGTCAGTGGCAGCCGGGGGCGCCGTGGCATCTGGCGGACTGGCAGGCGCGTTATGGGGCCGAGGTAACGGCGACGGCGGGCGATGTCATGGCGTTTTACGGGGAAAAGCCGGCGGCGGCGGTGCTGCGGCGCTATCCGCAGATGCTGGTGCGCGGCGCGGCGCGGGTGCGCGCGGCGGTGCCGGCGCCTGCCACCCTGCGCCACCGGGCAGGGCCGGACGATGTGGCACTGGCCGCCCGGCGTGAGCCCTATGCCTTCTTCTTCTCGGTCGAGGAATATGATCTGACCCACCGCCGCTTTGACGGTGCCGCCAGCCCGCAGATCACCCGGGCGGCGTTTCTTTCGGGCGATGCGGTGACGGTGCTGCCCTATGATCCGGCCCGCGACCGGGTTCTGGTGGTGGAACAGTTCCGCGCCGGCCCCTATGCGCGCGGCGATGCCAACCCCTGGCAGATCGAGGCCATCGCCGGCCGCATCGACCCCGGCGAGGCCCCCGAAGATGCCGCCCGGCGCGAGGCGGTGGAAGAGGCGGGCCTGGCCCTTGGTGCGCTGCTGCCGGTGGCCGGATACTACCCCAGCCCCGGCATCTGCGCCGAGTTCCTCTATTCCTATGTCGCGGTCTGCGATCTGCCCGACGGGCTGGAGGGCGTTTTCGGCGTCGCCGGAGAGGCCGAAGACATCCGCACCCATCTGATGCCCTTTGACGATCTGATGGCGCTGGTCGCCTCGGGCGAGGCCGGCAACGCGCCCCTGATCCTGTCGGCGCTGTGGCTGCAACGCGAACGCGGCAGGCTGCGGGGGTAGGGCGCGGCCCCACGTCCTCTCCCGGCCCCATGGCGAAGGCCATCGCCTTCGCCACCTTCCGACATTGGCAACCCTGACCGGTCGGGGGCCCAAAGCCCCCGGCCAGCGCCCGCCCCGCCCCCGGCGGGCGCTTCTCGCCCGCCGGGTCGGGCGCTGGCCTCTCGTTTTGTGTGCCGCAACGACTCCGGTTGCCCCGCCGCGCACGGGCGGGGCGAGGCAGTGCCTCGCCTTCTCCCGCCCGGACGAGGTTGCGCCGCTTGTTGCCTGCGTAGGGTGCGTGTTCACACGCACCATCCGCGCCAACCATGGCGAAGGCCATCGCCTTCGCCACCGCGCACCATCGGCAAGCTTCACCGGCCGGGCCTCAAAGGCCCGGCCAGCGCCCGACCGCCCCTCGGCGGGCGCTTCTCGCCCGCCCGGTCGGGCGCCGGCCTCTCGTATCTCGTGCCGCGCCGTATCCGGTTGACCCGGCGCGAGCGGGCGGGGCGAGGCAGCGCCTCGCCTTGTCCCGCCCGGACCGAGGTCCCCGCGTCCCTAGCGATGCGCGTCGAACAGGTCGCAGGCCAGATCGCGGAAGCGCAGGCGGTGGGGGGCGCGTTCCATCAGCACCTCATGCTCGGCGCCGGTGAACAGTTCCAGCCTTCCGCCGGACCAGCCGGCCATGCGGGCGTGGACGGGCGCCACATCGACAATCCGCTCCTGCGTGCCAAGGCCGGTCAGCGCCGGCAGGCGGGGCGCGGGCATCTGGGCCAGCGCGTGGCATTCGTGCAGCGCCGCCTTCAGCCAGCCAAGGCTCGGGCCGCCCAGGGTCAGCTCGGGCCGGGCCTGCGCCTGATCGCGCATATAGCCCCACATCTCGGCATCGGTGGTCAGCGAATTGCCAAGGAACGGCGCGTCCAGCACATAGGTCCGCGCGCCCGTCCCGGGCGCATAGCGGTGGTCGAAGGCGAAGTATTTCGACGCGGTCGACAGCGCCACTGCCAGCGGCCGCATCCAGGCCGCGATCAGAATCCCCCACATCGGCGCCGAAAACGCCACCGCCTGCACCGGCAGCCCCCGCATCACCCCGCGCAGGGCGATGCAGCCACCCATGGAATGACCCAGCAGATACCACGGCTCGGGCATGCCCGACCCTGCCAGATGGGCAAAGACCGCGTCCAGATCGGCCTGATATTCGGCAAAATCGCCGACATGGCCGGTCATCGGATCGGTCAGTGGCCGGTCGGCCAGCCCCTGGCCGCGCCAGTCCACCGCCACCATCGCATAGCCGCGCGCCGCCATGTCGGCGGCGGTGCGGCCGTATTTCTCGGCATATTCGGTGCGCCCGGGCAGCAGAACCACCGTGCCCTGCGCGCCCGCCAGCGGCCAGAGCGCCATGCGGATGCGCACGCCGTCAGCGGCCTTCAGCCAGACGGCATGCCCGCTATCCGGCCCGTCAGCCACCTCGGCGAAGAAGGGGGCGGATGCGCCGCTCACCCCAGCGCGGCGCCCAGCTGCATGGCAAGGCCCATGTTGCCGTCCACCGACAGCTTGCCGGTCATGAAGGCCATGGTCGGGTTCATCTCGCCTTCGAGAATCGCCTTGAACACATCGGCGGCGGCGGTCAGCGTCACATCGGCCTCATCATCGCCGGCGCGCACGCCCGTGGCATCCATCATGATGGCGCCTTCGCCCGGGATGACGAACTTGGCCACGCCTGCCGAAAAGCCGTCTGCCATCTTGGCCTGAAGCCCCGCCACCGCCGCGTCGATCACATCGCTCATCCGTCTCTCCATCGTGATAGGGTCGGGCTGGCATTTCACGCCCGATCGGTTACGTTTACGTTATGCGTGTCTGGGTCCGGTTACACAATCATGTCGTTGCGGCACTGGCGGCGGTTCTTATGACCGCGCAGGTTGTGCCTGCGCAGACGGCAAAGCTGGACGATCTGTTCAGCCGCCTGCAGGCCACCGCCAACACCGAAGAGGCCCGCCGGATCGAGCAGGAGATCTGGATCGAATGGTCGAAATCCGGCTCGGCCGCGATGGATCTGCTGCTGGAACGCGGCCGGCGCGCGCTGGACGAAGGCCAGACCCAGCTGGCGGTGGAACATTTCACCGCGCTCACCGACCACGCCCCCGATTTCGCCGAAGGCTGGAACGCCCGCGCCACCGCCTATTACAGCCTTGGCCAGTTCGGCCCGGCGATTTCGGACATCGGGCGCACGCTGGAACTCAATCCGCGGCATTACGGGGCGCTGTCGGGGCTGGCGATCATCTTCGAGGCGCTCGGCCAGCCGGAAAAAGCCCTTGAGGTTTACCGCAAGGTGCTGGAAATCGACCCCCATGCCGAAGGCGTGCCCGAAGCGGTCACCCGGCTGGAAGAGGCGACCCTCGGGCAGGGCATCTAGGAACGGAAGATGGACGCGCGCGCGCCGGTCACGGCGGTCCTTGGACCGACGAACACCGGCAAGACCCATTACGCCATCGAGCGGATGCTCGCCCACCGCACCGGCGTCATCGGACTGCCGCTGCGGCTTCTGGCGCGTGAGGTCTATGACCGCATCGTGGCGCAGCGCGGCCCCTCGGTCGTGGCGCTGGTGACGGGCGAAGAGCGGATCGTGCCCGAACGCGCGCAATACTGGGTCTGCACGGTCGAGGCGATGCCCCTGGACATCGGCGCCGATTTCGTCGCGGTGGATGAAATCCAGCTTTGCGCCGACCCCGAGCGTGGCCATGTCTTCACCGACCGGCTGCTGCGCGCGCGTGGCTGGCATGAGACGCTGTTCCTGGGCTCCGAATCCATGCGGCAGGCGATTGCCAATCTGGTGCCCGGCGTGACCTTCCTGAAGCGTGAGCGGTTTTCGACCCTGACCTATGCCGGGTCGAAGAAGATCAGCCGGATGCCGCCGCGCAGCGCCATCGTCGGCTTCAGCGTGGAAAACGTTTATGCCATCGCCGAACTGATCCGCCGGCAGAAGGGCGGCTGCGCGGTGGTGATGGGCGCGCTCAGCCCCCGCACCCGCAACGCGCAGGTCGAGCTTTACCAGAACGGCGACGTGGATTTTCTGGTGGCAACCGATGCCATCGGCATGGGGCTGAACCTGGATATCAAGCATGTCGCCTTCGCCTCGACCGGCAAGTTCGACGGGCGGCGGATGCGCGGGCTTTTCCCGCAGGAAATCGCCCAGATCGCCGGCCGCGCCGGCCGCCACACCGAAGACGGCACCTTCGGCGTGACCGGTGAGGCCCGGCCGCTGGAGCCCGAGATGGTTGACGCGGTGGAAAATCACCGTTTCGCCCCGGTGAAGAAGCTGCACTGGCGCAACCATGACCTTGATTTCGGCTCGGCCCCCCGGCTGATCCGCAGCCTTGAGGCGCCGACCTCGGACGACTGGCTGACCCGCGCCCGCGATGCCGATGATGTGGTCTCGCTCAAGGCGCTGTCGGCCATCCCCGAGGTGGCCGACAAGCTGACCGGGCCGAAACGGGTGCAGCTTCTGTGGGACGTCTGCCGCATCCCCGATTTCCGCGGCGCCAGCGAAGCCGAGCATGTTTCGCTTCTCGCCCGGATTTTCGACTTTCTGGTGGGGCGCGGCCTTGGCGGGGGCAGGGTGCCTTCGGACTGGATGGCCAAGGCCGTGGCGCGGCTGGACAAGCCCGGCGGCGATATTGACACCATCTCGAAACGGCTGGCCTATATCCGCACCTGGACCTACATCGCGCAGCGCAGGAACTGGGTCGAAGACGAAAGCCATTGGCGCGACGAGACGCGCGCTGTAGAAGACCGCCTGTCGGATGCGCTGCACGCGGCATTGACGCAAAGATTTGTTGACCGGCGGACGAGTGTCCTCCTTCGCCGGTTGAAGCAGAAGGAGACCCTCGTGGCCGAGGTGAACGACAAGGGCGAAGTGACGGTCGAAGGCGAATTCGTCGGCCGGCTGGAGGGGTTCCGCTTCCGGCAGGACGGCTCTGCCGCCACGGATGAGGGCAAGACCCTGCGCACGGCGGCATGGGCGGCGCTGAAGCCGGAATTCAGCCTGCGCGCCGACCGCTTCTACAACGCGCCCGATACCGAGATGGATTTCACCGAACAGGGGGGCCTGATGTGGGGCACCTCGGCGGTGGGCAAGCTGGTCAAGGGCACCGAGGCGATGAAGCCCTCGGTCGAGGCTTTCGTTGACGAGGAAGCCGGACCGGACGTGGCCGAAAAGGTCCGCCGGCGCCTGCAGCATTTCATCGACCGCAAGGTGGCCGCCCTTTACGAGCCGCTTCTGGCCATGGGCCGGGACGAGGCGCTGACGGGTCTGGCCCGCGGCTTCGCCTGGCGTCTGGCCGAGGGTCTGGGCGTGGTGCCGCGCGAAGCGGTGGCGGCCGAGGTCAAGGAGCTGGATCAGGACGCCCGCGGCGCGCTGCGCAAGCATGGCGTGCGTTTCGGGCAGTACACCGTCTTCCAGCCGGTGCTGCTGAAACCCGCGCCCACCCGGCTGCGGCTGGTGCTGTGGTCCTTGTGGAACGGCCTGCAGGAATTCCCCGAAAGCCCGCCTCCGGGTCTGGTGACCATTCCGAACCTGCCCGAGGTGCCGAAGGCCAACTACACGCTGTCGGGCTATCACCCGGCCGGCGCGCGGGCGATCCGCATCGACATGCTGGAACGGCTGGCCGACATCCTGCGCCAGAAGGATTCGCGCGCTGGCTTTGAAGCCACGCCCGACATGCTGTCAATCACCGGCATGACGCTGGAACAGTTCGCCGATCTGATGGCGGGCCTGGGCTACAAGGGCGAGAAGGGCGAACGCGCCAAGTCGCGGCCGGCACCTGCGCCGGTGGTGGCCGAACCTATGGCCGACCCCGAGACGCCGGTGAACCCGATTCCCGAAGAGGTTTCGGCCTTCGCCCCCGCCCCGGAAGAGGCGGCCGAAGCCGCGCCCGAAGCGCCCGAGGCCGAGGTGTTCTACACCTTCACCTGGGCGCCGAAGCCGCGCTTCCAGCGGCCCGAACGCGGCCCCCGCCCCGAACGGGGTGGTGAACGCGCCCCGCGCCCCGAAGGCGCGCCGAAAGGCGACCGTGCCCCGCGCGGCCCGCGCCCAGAAGGCGAAGGCAAGCCGCAGGGCGAACGCCGCCACGGCAAACCGCAGGGCGAACGCGGCGACCGGGGCGACCGCAAGGGTGGCGGCAAGCCTGACCGCGGCCCCAAGGACCACAAGCCCAAAAGCTTTGAGGCCCGTCCCCCGCGCCCCGAAAAGCCCATCGACCCCGATAACCCCTTCGCCGCGCTGCTGGCGCTGAAGGGCAAGGTCTGATCCCGTTCCCCGTGGCCATGGGCTGCGGGGGCGGGCCGGACCGGGGCCATGGCGGGGCCTGGCGCAAAGCACAATCCCGGCAGCCCGCCGCGTCTGCGGCTGGACAAATGGCTGTTTCACGCCCGCTTCTTCCGCTCGCGCGAGCTGGCGGCGGGGCTGGCGGAAAGCGGCCATCTGCGCATCAACGCCCAGCCCTGCCGCAAGCCCGGCCATGGCGTGACGCCGGGCGATGTGCTGACCTTTCCGCAGGGCGGGCGCATCCGCGTGGTGCGGATTCTGGCGCTTTCCGAACGGCGCGGCCCCGCGCCCGAAGCGCAGGCGCTGTACGAAGACCTCGATCCGCCGGGGGCCGACGCCACGGCAGAGCCGCTTGAATGATCCGTCCCGAAGGATTAGGGATGCCGGCGTGAAACGAAGGGGCCAGCCATGACCTATGTGGTGACCGACAACTGCATCGCCTGCAAATACACCGACTGCGTCGAGGTCTGCCCGGTGGACTGCTTCTACGAGGGCGAGAACACCCTGGTCATCCACCCCGACGAATGCATCGACTGCGGCGTCTGCGAACCGGAATGCCCCGCCGATGCCATCCGGCCCGATACCGAGCCGGACATGGAGAAATGGGTCACCTTCAACCGCAAATATGCCGAGCTGTGGCCGGTGATCACCACCAAGCGCGATCCGCTGCCCGGCTATGAGGAACGCGACGGTGAGGCCGACAAGCTGACCAAGTATTTCTCGGAAGCGCCCGGGCAGGGCGGCTGACAACGCTGGCAGGGTGATTCGCAACCCTGCCATGCGAATCCCGCAGATCGGGGCAGAATCGCCGTGATTCCGGCAGGTTCACAATGCCGCAGCGCCGCAGGCGGCGGTTGGAATCATGTCAGTTTTGTGCTATAGCTTTGCGCACATACGAACAAGGATGCCTGATCGCACCTCAGGACTGCTCGCCTGAGGTGATTTTTCGACGCTGGATGAACCGGACGGCGGGGTTTTCCCCGGCGGCCAGCTTTGCGCCGGATCGGGTTGAAGCCAAGGATACAAACCGAATGACCAAGTCCAAGAAGCCCGAGTTCCGTGCCGACGAATTCGTGGTCTATCCGGCCCATGGTGTGGGCAAGATCATCTCGATCGAGGAACAGGAGATCGCGGGGTTCAAGCTGGAACTCTTCGTCATCAACTTCGAGAAGGACAAGATGACGCTGCGCGTGCCCACGCACAAGGCGCTGGACATCGGCATGCGCCAGCTGTCGGCGCCCGATGTGGTGGCCAAGGCGCTGGACACGCTGAAGGGCAAGGCCAAGGTCAAGCGCGCGATGTGGTCGCGCCGCGCCCAGGAGTATGAGCAGAAGATCAACTCGGGCGACCTGATGGCGATTGCCGAAGTGGTCCGCGACCTGCACCGCAACGATGACCAGCGCGAACAAAGCTATTCCGAGCGTCAGCTTTACGAAGCAGCACTTGAGCGTCTGACCCGCGAAGTCGCCGCCGTCTCGGGCGTCGATGAGGCCGGGGCGCAACGCAAGGTTGATGACGTGCTGACCAGCCGCGCCGCCTGAGCTTTCGCGGAAAATGCCGAAACGGCGGCCCTTTGGCCGCCGTTTTTCATGTCAGGCCATGGCCAGTGCGGCGACCAGCGCCATCTGCTGTGCCGCGCCCAGAACATCACCCGTCTGCCCGCCGATCTTGGCCCGGGCCACCGCCCCGACGCCGGCCGCAGCGGCAAGGGCGGCCAGCGCCATCGCCGGTGCGGCCCAGCCTGCCAGCACCACGGCCAGACCCAGCGCCAGCGCGGCGGCAATCGCCACCGTTTCCCTCCCGGGCGCGCCGTGGCTGGCCGACAGCCCGCGGCCGCGCGCATTGGGCAGGCCGGCCATCACCCCGGCCATGGCGGCACGGCTAAGCGCCTCGGCCGCGATCAGCGCGCCCCAGTGGCCGCCCTCGACCAGCGCCGTCAGCGCCGCCCAGCGGGCCAGCAGCACCAGCCCCAGCGCCAGCACGCCGTAGGAGCCGACGCGGCTGTCCTTCATGATCTCCAGCCGCCGGGCGCGGTCATGCCCGCCCCAGAAGCCGTCGGCGCAATCGGCCAGCCCGTCTTCGTGCAGGCCCCCGGTCAGCGCGGCGGTCACCCCCATGGCCATCGCCGCCGCCACCCCCGGCACCACGCCAAGCGTCAGCGCCACCGCCCCGGCCAGCGCCGCCAGCGCCCCCACCAGCGCGCCCGCCACCGGCCAGGCCCAGGCGGCGGCGGGGTTGGGGGGGCCGGTGTCGGGCACCGGCAACCGGGTCAGCAGGCCAAGGGCGGCCAGAAGATCGGCGGTCAGGTCGCGGCGGTCGGTCGGCATGTCTGTTCCGTCTGGTCGAATCCCGCCCCGGACTTTAGGCAGGGGGCCTGACAGAACGGACCATGCCATGACCGCCTTCGCAAGCCTTGACGATTTCGCAGCCCTTTTGCGCGCCGCACCCGCGGCCGATGCCGCGGCCCTTGCCGCCGCCGCCGCGCGCAACGGGCAACTGACCAAACCCCCGGGCGCGCTGGGGCGGCTTGAGGATCTGGCGGGCTGGCTGGCCGGCTGGCAGGGCCGCGAAAAGCCGGCGCTGGACCGGGTTCAGGTGCTGATCTTTGCCGGAAATCATGGGGTTGCGGCGCAGGGCGTTTCCGCCTTCCCGCCCGAGGTCACGGTGCAGATGGTGGCCAATTTCCAGGCCGGCGGCGCCGCAATCAACCAGCTGGCCCGCCTGCACGGCGCCAGCCTGCAGGTTCACGCGCTGGAACTGGACCGGCCGACCGGCGATTTCACCCAAGGGCCGGCGATGACCGGTGCCGAAACCCTGACCGCCCTTCGCACCGGCTGGGAGGCAGTGGATGCGCAGGCCGAGGCGCTGGTCGTGGGCGAAATGGGCATCGGCAACACCACGGTCGCGGCGGCGCTGGCGGCGGCGCTGTTCGGCGGCCGGGGCGCCGACTGGGTCGGGCGCGGCACGGGGGTGGATGATGCGGGGCTGGCGCGCAAGGCGGCGGCGGTCGATGCGGGGCTGGCGCGCCACGCCGGCCTGACCGACCCGCTGGCGATTCTGGCGGCCCTTGGCGGGCGCGAGATTGCCGCCATGGCCGGCGCCATGGCGCGGGCACGGGTGGAGCGGGTGCCGCTGGTGCTGGACGGTTTCATCGCCTGCGCGGCGGCGGCGGTGCTGCAGCGGCTGTCACCCGCCGCGCTGGACCATGCGGTGGCCGGGCATCTGAGTGCCGAGGGCGCGCATGGCAGGCTGCTGACCGCGCTGGGGAAAGAGCCGCTTCTGTCGCTGAACCTGCGGCTGGGCGAAGGGTCGGGTGCTGCCGTGGCGCTGGGGGTGCTGCGGGCGGCCGTCGCCTGTCATTCCGGCATGGCGACCTTTGCCGAAGCGGGGGTTTCGGGCGGCTGATCCGCCTCGGAGCCCTCGGGCGCGGCGAAATCGGGCGGGCCGTCTTCGGGCGGCATCGGCCGGGTTTCGTAAAGCGCATCCATCAGCGCGGTTTCCAGATCGCGGTCCAGCTGCTTGGCGCGTTCGACGTAGGGCGCGTTCAGATGCACCGGCTGGCCGGGCTGCCACAGCGTTGCCAGATCGCGCATCGCGGCGCGGTCCATCTGCCAGAAGGTGCGGGTCAGCTTCGCGGCCTCATATTCTGAAAACCCCATGTTTTCCAGCACATAGCGCCCGGCCCGGACCGAGGAATCGAAGGTTTCGCGCACGATGTCATCGGCGCCGGCCTGATACAGCTCATAGACATGCACCCGGTCGCGGGCGCGGGCGACGATGTGGATGTCGGGGCGCTGGCTGCGGGCGTGGCGCACGATCCGCACGGCGTTCGCCGGGTCATCGACCGCCACCACCAGCACCTGAGCTTCGGCCAGACCGGCGGCGGCCAGCAGTTCGGGGCGGGCGGGATCGCCGAAGAAGCCGCGCACGCCGAAGTGGCGCAGCGTCTCGATCACCTTCATGTCGCTGTCCAGAACCACGGTGCGGATGCCGGAATGGCCGACCAGCCGGTTCACCACCTGCCCGAAGCGCCCGATGCCGGCGATGATCACCCGGCCGGGCTGGTCGATCGTGTCGGGGCGGTGTTGCGGGGCGCGCGCGCGCAACCGCTCGGCCAGTTTGTCGTAAAGGATGAACAGGAAGGGCGTCAGCAGCATCGACAGGCTGATCACCAGAAGCGCCATCTGGCCGGCCGCCAGGGGCAGCACGCCTTCGTCGCGGGCGAAGGACACCAGGACAAAGCCGAACTCCCCCCCCTGCGCCAGACCCAGCGCGAAAAGCCAGCGGCTGGTGCCGCCGATGGCGAAGATGCGGGTCAGCAGCAGCAGAACCGCCAGCTTCACCCCGATCAGCCCCAGCGTCATCGCCACCACGCCGACCGGATTGTCGCGCAAGAGGCCAAAGTTGATGCCGATGCCCACGGTCATGAAGAAAAGGCCCAGAAGCAGGCCCTTGAACGGCTTCAGATCGGCCTCAAGCTGATGGCGGAATTCCGAGTTGGCCAGAACCATGCCAGCCAGAAAGGTGCCAAGCGCCGGCGACAAGCCCACCAGCATCATCAGAAAGGCAATGCCCAGCACCACCAGAAGCGAGATGAAGGTGGACATCTCGGGCAGCCGGGCCGCGTGGACAAAGCGGAAGACCGGGCGCGACAGGTAATGGCCGGCCAGCACGATGCCGGCGACGATGGCCAGCGTCACCCCCGTTGCCGCCCAGCCCGGCAGCGACTGCACCAGCGTGATCAGCGGCTCGGCCGCGCCCTCGGCATGGGCGGCGTCGGGGGCGGGGTTGGTGATGCCGATGCGCCCGGCGGTGGCGGCCGCGCGCAGTTCCGGCAGGGCCAGCACCGGGATCAGCGCCAGAATCGGGATGACCGCGATATCCTGCGCCAGAAGCACCGAAAAGCCGGCCCGCCCGCCGGCGCTGCGCATCAGGTTCTTTTCGGTCAGCACCTGCAGCACGATGGCGGTGGATGACAGCGCGCCGATCATCCCCAGCACCAGCGCCACGTTCAGCCCGTAGCCCGCCGCCATCAGCGCCCCGGTCAGGGCCAGCGTGGTCAGCGCCACCTGCGCGCCGCCAAGGCCCAGAAGCCGCGTCCGCATGTCCCAGAGCGCGCGGGGGTCCAACTCCAGCCCGATCAGGAACAGCATCAGCACCACGCCGAATTCGGTGAAATGCTGAAGATCGGCCGTCTCCCCCCCCGCCAGCCCCAGGACCGGCCCCAGAAGGATGCCGGCGGCGAGGTAGCCAAGGACGGACCCGAAGCCCAGCCGCACGGCCAAAGGCACGACCAGAACGGCAGTGCCCAGATAGACCGAGGCCTGAAAGAGAAAGAATTCCATGGGAAACCGGGTGTTGCGCCCGATTTGTCGCGCGGCGCGGGGCGAAAGTAAATCGCCTTCCGCCGGGCGGATGTCAGCTGCGCGGCATTTCCAGAACGATCAGGCGCGAGCCCTTCTGGTAGCGCACTTCGCTGTCGGTGATGGCCGCCACCTTGCCGCCGTCGATGCGGTCGCCGACGCGGACCTTCTTGAAGGCGCCGTTCGCCGTGCGGATCAGGGCATAGCGTTTTGACGGCGTGCCATAGACGCCGATCAGGCTGGTCTTGCCCAGGTCGATGGCGTTCTTGAACGTGGCCTGCTTGGCGACCGATGCCTTGGTGGGGATAGAGGGTGCCGCCGCAACTTCCGGTTCGTCATCCGCCTCGGCCTCACGGTTGCCGGCGGGCGGCTTGGGGTCGGGGGTCTTGGCGGCGGCCAGTTCGGGCTGCGGCTCGGGCTCGGCCGGGCGGGCGGCGGGGCGGGTGGCTTCGGCCACGGCGGCGTTGACGGCAGCACTCAGGTCGCTCGGCCGGGCGGCGGGGCGGCGGCTGATCGGCACGGCCAGCGGGCTGGCGGCCTGATCGGCGGTCGCGGCGGCGGCGAGTGAGGCCGAAGCCGAAGCCCGCTGCGCCTCTTCCCCGGCGGCAAGCACGGCGGCGGGGCGGGCCAGCGGGCGGAAGCTGGCAAAGCGCGGATCGGCCTCGGACGGTGCCAGCGAGGCATCGTCTTCGGGTCCGGCGACGGGGGCCGGCACCAGCCCCTCGGGGCGCGGACGCGGCCGGGCGCCGGCCAGCGCCGGGTCCGAGGGGAAGGGTTTGGTGGCCGCCGGATCAGCGGCGGGGTCGGCAGCCGCATCGGCAGGGGCCGCACCGGTGGCGGCGGCCAGCGCGGCGGCAGCCTCGGCCACGGCGGCGGGGCGCGGGGCGGGCACCAGGGGCGGCTTGCCGGCCACCAGCGTCACGCCTTCGGGGGTGATGATGCCTTCGGGTGTCGGTACGATCAGCCCGTTCGCGTCGAACTGATAGGTCGTGCCAAAGGGCGGGGGGGCAGCCTGCGCAGAGGGCAGGCTGTCGCCGCGCGCTTCGGCATCGGGCAGGGCCAGCGGATCGGGCGCATCGGGGGGCGCGTCCATCGTGGCCAGAAGAATCTCATCCTGACCGGGATCGGCACCGCCGCTGACCGGGGCCGCATCGGTGCTTTCGGGCGCGGCGGGGGGCGGTTCGGCGGCGGCGGTATCCTCGGCCGGGGCCTCGGTTTCGGCCGGGGCATCGGTGATCGCCACCTCATCCCCCGCAGGCTCTTCGGCGAAATCGGCCGGGTCCTGCATGTCGGCCAGCATCTCATCCTCGGGGGCGGGGATGTCGGTTTCGTCGCTGGCAAGGGCGGTGGCGTCTTCGGCGGTGTCGTTGCGCGCCAGCGTCACCGACCAGGCGGCGACCATGGCCAGGAACAACAGCAGCAGCCCGACCAGGATGAAGCCCAGGAACCGCGGCTTGCCGCGCTGGGGCATCGCCCGGCCGCCCAGACCCGGCCCCGCGGGGCGGCTGAGCGTTGCGGCGGCGCTGGCGGCGCGCGGATCGGGCAGATCGGCGGCGCTGTCGGCCGGCAGGGCAAGGCCCCCGGGCGCGGCGGCCTTCTTGCGGCGGGTGCCGGGGATTTGCGGCGCGGTCACCATGGCGGCCGGGGCCGCAGGCTTGCCGTCGCGCGGCGGGGCGGTGACCACGGCCGGACGCGCCGGCGGCGCCTTGAGCGGGGCGGCACCGGCGGGGCGTTCGGCCGTCCGCGCAGGCGCGGCGCCCGGCGGGCGGGCGGCGGCGGGACGCTCGACGATCGGCGGCTTGGCGCCCTTGGCCCCCGGGCGGGCCGGTGGGGGCGTATCGCCCACCCGGCGGCTGGCAAAGGCCATGGCCGGCGTCCAGGCCGGCATCGGCGGCACGTCATCTTCAATGCCCGGATCGGTCACGCCCACGCCGGGCGCGCGCGGCGCCCCGGCGGCGGGTTCGTCGGCCGTGTCATCGGTGACATCCAGCGCCATCGGCGCCTCTTCGGCCATCACCTCGGGCGCCGGTGCGGGCGCAGCCGGTTCGGGCGCGGCGGGGGCAGGCGGGGCTTCGGCGGCCAGAACCTCTTCGGGTTCGGGGGCGGAAGCGGCCATTTCGAAAGGCGGCGGCGGCGGAACCGGGTCTTCCAGCGGCGGAAGCTCGGGCAGATCGTCGGGAATCGGCAGTTCCGGCGGCAGTTCCGGCGGCAACTCGGGTTCCGGTTCGGGAACCGGCAGGGGTTCGGGTTCCGGCTGTGGCTCCGGTTCCGGCACGGGTTCCGGTTCGGGCTGCGGCTCCGGCTCGGGCAGGATTTCCGGCTGTGGTGCGGGATCCGGCTCTGGCAGGGGTTCGGGTTCCGGCTGCGGTTCCGGCTCGGCCTTCGCCGGCTCGGGTGCCGCGGCAAAGCCGCGGCCCGCCACCGTCAGCGCCTTGCGGTCGCGTTCCACCTTCTCACCCGGCGCCAGAAGCGTCGCAGCAAGGGAGGAGGCGCCGAACCACGGCTCGGCCCCGAAATCGGCATCTTCGGGCACCGCGACGAAGGACACCGGGTTGAAACGGTGTTCGGCGGCAAAGGCCTCGGCTTCGGCCAGGGTTTCGCGCGCGATGACGGCGACCTGCACCTCATCGCCCTTGCCCGTCCAGTCAAAGACCAGATCGGCCACGTCATAGGGCGTGCGGCCCTCCAGCGCGGTGGCGATCTGGGCCTGCCGCGCGGCCTCATCCGGCCCGGGGGCCGAGACGGTGGTGTAAAGGATCTGGTCGTTCGGGATCACGAGTTTCGTCGAAATCCCGCGCGGCGACAGGCCAAGCGCGGTGGCGCGCAGATAGCTGAGGGCACCCGGCAGATCGGGCTCATCCAGCGCGACGCTGCCCACCTGATGCCAGCCGCTGCCTGTCCGGTGCAGCAGGCTGATGGCGTTGTCCCGGAAGTCTAAGGCAAAAGCTGGTTTCATTCCACGGGTCTAGCATATTCTCCGGCGGCGCGGGAACGCGCCCCGGTGGGGTGAAATCCAATTACAGCAGCTTTTTGCCGAATGAAAGAAAAACGCCGGTTTTCCCCCCAAGGATCGGCTTGCGGCGCGCGTTTCAAGGTCACAGTTAGACGATGCACGCCAACGGAGGTTTCCATGCGCATCCTGAACGCCATTCTTCTGTCCACCGCGCTTGCGCTGCCCGTCACGGGTGCCGCGCTGGCCGACGTGCCGCCGCCCGTCATCAGCGTGACCGGCGAGGGCACGGTGCAGGCGGTGCCCGACATGGCGACCTTGTCGCTGGGCGTCACCACCCAAGGCGCGACCGCGGCCGAGGCGCTGGCGGAAAACACTGCCGCCCTGCAGAAGGTGGTGGACCGGCTGAAGGCCGCCGGCATCGCGCCGCGCGATCTGCAGACCACCAACCTCAGCATCAATCCGACCTGGTCGTCTTATGATTCCAGCAGTTCGCAGACGATCACCGGCTATACCGCCTCGAACGTGCTGACGGTGCGCATCCGCGCGCTGGATGGCCTGGGCGCGGTGCTGGATGCGGCGGTGGGCGACGGGGCCAACACCCTGAACGGCCTGACCTTTGGTCTGAGCGAGCCGCGCCCGGCGCAGGACGCCGCGCGCAAGGCGGCAACCACCGATGCCCGCGCGCGGGCCGAGCTCTTGGCCGAGGCGGCGGGCGTGAAGCTGGGCCGCATCCTGTCGATCAGCGAAGGCGCAAGCTTTGCCGACCCCGCGCCGATGTACAAGGCGGCCGATGCCGTGGCCGCCCCGGTGCCGGTGGAAGCCGGAGAGATCGGGATGAACGCGGCGGTGACGATTACCTTCGAGATCGTGCAGTAAGCTGAGAGTTTGGTTCAGCTTTGCCTGACAAGACATTGATCTGAATGGAAACGCCGCCCGGATGGGGCGGCGTTTTTCTTTGGGGGCCTGCGCCGGGGTTACCCCACGGCCTTGGTCAGTGCCTGATCGAGGTCGGCGATGATGTCGGCCACATCCTCGATCCCGATCGACACGCGCACCACGTTCGGCGCGGCGCCGGCGGCCTGCTGCTGTTCCGGCGTCAGCTGGCGGTGGGTGGTCGAGGCGGAGTGGATGATCAGGCTGCGGGTATCGCCGAGGTTGGCGACATGGCTGAACAGCTTCAGGCTGTCCACCAGCTTCACGCAGGCCTCATACCCGCCTTTCACCGCAAAGGTGAACAGCGCGCCGGCGCCTTTGGGAACGATCATCTCGGCCCGCTTGCGATAGGGCGAGGAATGCAGGCCGGCATAGGTCACGAATTCGATTCTGGGATCGTTTTCAAGCCATTCCGCGACGATCTTTGCGTTCTCGACATGGCGCTGCATGCGCAGGCCCAGCGTCTCGATCCCCATCAGGGTGTAATGCGCGCCCTGGGGGTTCATCGTCATGCCAAGGTCGCGCAGGCCGACGGCGATCGAGTGGAAGGTGAAGGCCATCGACCCCAGCGCCGGGTGGAAGGCCAGCCCGTGATAGGCGGGCTCGGGCTGCGACAGCGAGGGGAACTTGTCGGAGGCCGACCAGTCGAACTTGCCCGAATCCACCACGATGCCACCGGTGACGGTGCCGTTGCCGGTAAGGTATTTGGTGGCCGAATGCACGACCAGCGTTGCGCCATGTTCGATGGGGCGGCAGAGCCACGGCGTAGCGGTGGTGTTGTCGACGATCAGCGGGATGCCGGCACGGTCGGCGATGCGGGCCAGCGCGTCCAGATCGCTGATATAGCCGCCGGGGTTGGCGATGGTTTCGCAGAACAGCGCCCGGGTGTTTTCGTCGATGGCATGTTCGACGGCCAGCAGATCATCGGTGTCAACGAATTTGGCCGACCAGCCGAAGCGTTTGATCGTCTGGCTGAACTGGGTGATCGTGCCGCCGTAAAGTCTTGAGGACGCAACGATATTCTTGCCGGGCCCCATCAGCGGGAACAGCGCCATGATCTGCGCGGCGTGGCCTGACGAGCAGGCAATCGCCCCCGCGCCGCCTTCCAGCGCGGCAACGCGGTTCGCAAGCGCCGAAACGGTGGGGTTGGTCAGGCGGGAATAGATGTAGCCCACTTCCTGCAGGTTGAAGAGCCGCGCCGCGTGGTCGGCGTCTTTGAAGACATAGGCGGTGGTCTGGTAGATCGGCACCTGACGGGCGCCGGTGGCCGGATCGGGCTCGGCTCCGGCATGGATGGCGAGCGTATCGAAGCCGAGGGGTCTGTCGGTCATGGAAGCCTCCCAAAGTTGCGGGCGAAGCCTAGGCGCGGGCCGGGGGCTTGTGAAGGGGCCGGACGAAAAGAGGGCGGGCATTCGGCGGCGCGGGCCGGGCAGAGGCGGGAATTCCATAGGGCGCGGCCGGCAGAGAACGGCTTTCCCGGGCGGGCTATTTCCAGCGCCGGTGAATCCACAGCCACTGGCCGGGATGGCGGTCAACCAGCCGGCCGAGGCTGTCATTCAGGGCCTGGGTCATGGCTTCGGGCGTGCCGGGGGGGATGGGGTCTTCGACCACCACGTCGAAGGACAGCCCGTCGGCGCGGCGGATGCCGTAGGCGGGCACAAGGATGGCGTCGTGGCGCAGCGCCATTTCCGCCGCGGTCAGCGCGGTTTTGGCGGGCTGGCCAAGGAAGGGCATCGGCGTGCCGTGGGCCATGTGCTGATCGATCAGCATCTCGATCATGCCGCCCGAACGCAGGTGGCGGACCATGGCCGTCAGCCCCGCCTTGCCGCGCGGAAAGATCGGCTGGCCAAGGCGCAGAAGGGCGGCCTCATAAGCCGGGTTCATCGCGCGGTTGTCGAGGGGGCGGTAAAGCCCGCCCAGCCGGCAGCCGCGTGCCAGAAGGGCCACGCGGACCGCTTCGTAATTGCCGAAATGCGCGGTGATGACGATGGCGGGGCGGCCGGCATCGCGGGCGGCGTCCAGCGCGGCCAGGCCGGGGCCGGTCAGCGGCTGTGCGGCGGCGCGTGCGGCGAACTCGGCCCCCGACCAGGTTTCGATGATGGTGCGGCCGAAATTGTCGGGGACGGCGCGGGTGATGGCCTGCACCTCGGCCGGCGGCATGGCAGGGCGGATCAGCGCCAGATTGGCGCGGATGCGCCGCCGCCAGCCTGCGACCGGCGCGATCAGGCGCGCGACGACCCAGCCGCACAGCGGCACGCGCAGCCGGTAGGGCAGCCGCAGCAGCCCGCCGATCAGCCCGCGCAGCGCCAGCGCCTGAAGGCGGTCGCCAAGCGGGATGGGGGCGGGGCTGTCCATGCTAGCCTGCCTTGGGCGGGGTGTTTCGGGCGGCGATGGTTTCACGGTGCCAGACATAAAGTCCGGCCGCCACGATCACAAGCGCGCCGATCACCGTCCAGAGGTCGGGCCATTCGTCATAGATCGTGACGCCCCAGAAGGTGGCGAAGATCAGCCCGACATAGCCGAAAGGGGCGACGACCGAGGCCTCGGCCATGGAAAACGACCGGATCACGCAAAGCTGCGCCGCGGTGCCGATGCAGCCGATGATGCAGAACAGCGCGATGTCGGCCGTTGCGACGGGCTGCCAGACGAAGGGCAGAAAGAGGCCGGTGGCCACTGTCCCGAACAGCGCCGCATGCAGAAGCGAGGTCCACGGGCCTTCGCGCGTGCCGATGTGGCGGGTCAGCAGCGCGTTGCCGGTGTAGCAGACGGCGCAGGCCAAGGGCAGCAGGGCGGCGGGGGTGAAGACGCCGGCGCCGGGGCGGATGACGATCATCGCGCCGGCCATGGCGGCCAGCACGCCGAAGATGCGGCGCGGCCCCAGCCTTTCGCCCAGAAAGACCGCCGCGCCCAAAGTGATGAGGACGGGGTTGATGTCGGTCAGCGCCGTCGCCTCGGCTAGGCCGATATAGGCCAGCGACAGGAAGAAGAAGCTCGTCGCGCCCAGCTGGCAGGCCGAACGCACAACATGCAGCCAGGGATGGGCGCTGCGCAGCGCGGCGGGGGCGCGGGCGGGGCCCAGAAGCAGGATGACCAGCACCGCCTGACCGGCAAAGCGCGCCCAGACCACCTGCGGCGCGGGGTAACGCTGGATCAGCCCCTTGGCCAGCGCATCCATGCCGGTGAACAACAGCACCCCCAGCAGCATCAGCAGGATGCCCTTGCGGGTGGCGGCCTGCGCCGCGTCGGCGGTAAGGGGAAGGGTCATGCGGTTTCCGGTCAGGCAAACCCCCGCGCCGGGGGCGCGGGGGCGGGAAGGCAAGCCTTACGACGCTATTCGGCCGCGCGCAATGTGCCCGGGCCGCCGGGGGCAAGGCGGTTGCGCAGATCGGCCTGATCGGCGGCAAGGGCCGCGATGCGTTCGGCCAGAACCTCGGCCGGGGGCGCCTCGGGGTCGGCCTCTTTCGGGCCGATGATCCGGCTGAACAGCCGCGACATCAGCCGCGAGAGGTCATCCATGATCAGGTAGAACGAGGGCACGATCACCAGGCTGAGAACGGTCGAGACGATGATGCCGCCGATCACCGCCGTCGCCATCGGCGCGCGGAAGGCGCCGCCTTCGCCCACGCCAAGCGCCGAGGGCAGCATGCCCGCCGACATGGCGATCGAGGTCATGACGATGGGCTGGGCCCGCTTGTGGCCCGCCTCCATCACCGCGGCCAGACGGTCCATGCCGCGGGCGCGCATCTCGATGGCGAAGTCCACCAGCAGGATGGCGTTCTTGGTCACGATGCCCATCAGCATCAGGATACCGATCAGAACCGGCATCGACAGGGCCGAGTTGGTCAGGATCAGCGCCGCCGCCACGCCGCCGATGGCAAGGGGCAGCGACAGAAGGATGGTGAAGGGCTGGATGACCGAGCGGAACAGCAGGATCAGCACGGTCAGGACCAGCATCAGCCCCATGATCATGGCATTGCCGAAGCTCTGCTGCATCTCGGCCTGAATCTCGGCATCGCCCGATTCCTGCAGGCGGGCCGAGGCGGGCAGGTCGACGGTGTCGGCCATGGCCTTGAAATCGGCCGAGGCGGTGCCAAGCGCCACGCCGACCGGCAGGTTGGCACCGATGGTGGCGCGGCGTTCCTTGTTCAGCCGCTTCACGGTGGAGGGGCCTTCGCCGATGGTGATGTCGGCCACGGTCGACAGGGGCACCTGAAGCCCCGTCGCCGTGGTCAGGCGCAGGTTGGCGATGCGGTCCAGGTTTTCGCGGCTGGCATCGTCCAGCCGGACGCGGACCGGGATCAGCCGGTTGTCGATCGAGACCTTGGCCAGCTGCGCGTCCAGATCGCCGATGGTGGCGACGCGGACGACGGCCGCGATCTGCTGGGTGGTGATGCCCAGACGGGCGGCTTCGTCGGCGCGCGGGGTGATGTGGATCTCGGGGCGCGGCAGGGCGCCTTCGGAGGCTACGTTGGCCAGCGTCGGCACCTGACGCAGCGCTTCTTCCAGACGGGCGACGGCGGTATTCAGGTCTTCCTCATTGGCGGCGAGGATGGAATAGGAGATGTCGCGTTCGCCCCGGTCGTTCAGCTTGAAGGCGCGGATGTCGGGGATGGGCGCGAGGCGGTCGAAGATTTCCGCCTCGATCTCATTCTGCGGCCGGGTGCGGCCGTGGTTTTCGACATCGGGCACAAGGGCGCCCAGCCCCGGAATGCGCTGGCCGATTTCGGACAGGCGGCGCAGCAGGCTGTGGTCCAGCTTCACCAGCGAGACGGTGATGGCGGCGCGGCGGGTATCAAGGTCGCCGGTGGGCGAGGTGCCGCCGAGGACGAAGATGTTCTCGATCCCTTCGATGTCGCGGATCGCGTCCACCATCTGTTGCGTGGTGCGGTCGGTCTGATCCAGCGTCGAGCCGGGCGGAAGTTCGACCGAGATCGAGACGCGGCTGACGTCTTCGGGCGGCAGGAAGCTGCCGGGCACCTGCACCATGAAATAGATCGAGATGATGACCGAGATGATGCCGCCGAAGAGGACAAGGTAGTAGCTGTTGATGAAGTGCCGCGGCGCCTTGAGGATGCGCAGCGCCAGCGCCAGCACCAGCGCGCCAAGGGCGAGGGGGATGTTGACGATCCAGGCCACCAGCCCCGCGATGCCCGGCAGCCGGCCCGGCCATTGCCAGAGCGGGCGCAGCACCTGCCAGCGCGGCAGAAGCCGGTTCAGCCCGACAAGGCGCAGCGGGTTCGGCCAGGACAGGCGCGAGGCGGTCAGCCGCCGCGACAGGCGCATGTAGCCGCGCATGAAGACGCCGTCCTTGTGGCCGTGTTCGTCGCCGCCGTCCGAGGACCGCATCAGATAGGCCGCCATCATCGGGGTGATAAGCCGCGCGACCAGAAGCGAGAAGGCGACGGCGATGGCCACCGTGATGCCGAACTGGCGGAAATACTGGCCGGGAATGCCGGGCATGAAGCTGACCGGCACGAAGACGGCGATGATGGTGAAGGTGGTTGCAATCACCGCAAGGCCGATTTCGTCAGCCGCGTCGATGGCGGCGCGGTAGGGCGATTTGCCCATGCGGATGTGGCGGGCGATGTTCTCGATTTCCACGATGGCGTCATCGACAAGGATGCCGGTGGCCAGCGTCAGCGCCAGGAAGGACACCAGGTTCAGCGAGAAGCCCAGCATGTCCATCGCCCAGAAGGTGGGGATGGCCGACAGGGGCAGCGCCACGGCGGAAATCAGCGTCGCGCGCCAGTTGCGCAGGAAGGCAAAGACCACCAGCACCGCCAGAAGCGCGCCTTCCAGCAGGGTGTGCAGCGCGGCTTCGTAGTTGCCGTAGGTGTAGAAGACGGTTTCATCGACGATGTCGATGCTCACGCCGGGGTTGGCCACGCGCAGTTCATCCAGCGCGGTGTTGACGGTTTCGGCCACCGACACTTCCGAAGCGCCCTTGGCGCGGAAGACGGCGAAGGTCACCACCTGTTCGCCGTTGAGGCGCGAGAAGGACCGCAGTTCTTCGTATCCGTCCACCACATTGCCCAGTTCTGACAGCTTGACGAAGCGGCCCGAGGGCAGGGCGATGGTGGTTTCGGCAAGGCGGCCGGCCTCGTTCGCGTCGCCGAGCGTGCGGATGACCTGTTCGCCCGCGCCCAGTTCCGACCGGCCGGCGCCCATGTTCTTGTTGGTCGCGGCAAGCTGGGACGAGATGGCCTGCGCGGTGATGCCGTAGCTTTGCATCTTGACCGGATCGAGGAAGATCTGGATCTCGCGGTCGGCGCCGCCGTAGCGTTCGACCTTGCCGACGCCGGCGCGGCCCTGAAGGGCGCGTTTCACGGTGTCATCGACGAACCACGACAGTTCCTCGAAGGTCAGGGCGGGGGCGGTGACGGCGAAGGTCATGATCGCCTGACCTTCCACGTCGATGCGGGTGACGGTGGGCGGATCGACATCGGCGGGCAGATCGCCCACGGCGCTGTCGATGGCGTCCTTCACGTCCTGCACCGCCTTGTCGGTGGGCACCTCCATGCGGAATTCGATGGCGGTGGTCGAAACCCCGTCCGAGATGGTCGAGATGATGTTCTTGACGCCCGCGATGCCCGAGACGGCATCCTCAACTTCGCGCGTGACCTGCGTCTCCATCTCGGCCGGGGCTGCGCCGGGCTGAACCACGGTCACGGCCACCAGCGGGAAGTCGATGTTGGGGAAGCGGGTGATGGGCAGGGTGTTGAAGGACTGCCAGCCCATGACCAGCAGCATGACAAAGGCCAGAAGCGGCGCGACCGGGTTGCGGATGGCCCAGGCTGAAAAGTTCATGACAGGACCTCAGTTGGTTTCCGCCGCGGCGGCTACGGGTTGGATACGGTCGCCCGAACGCACGAAGGCGCCGGCCTTGGTCACGATGGTTTCGCCGCCCGTCAGGCCCGACAGCACCTCGACCCAGCCGCCGTCGCGGATGCCGGTGGTGATCTCGACCCGGCTGACGATGCCGTCGGTGACCTTCATCACGGTCGATTCGCCATTGACCGAGCCGACGGCGGTGACGGGAATGGCCACGGCGTCATGGGTGGTGATGGTGATGGTCGCCTCGGCGAACATGCCGGGGCGGACCTGCGTCGGGTCGTCGATGGTCAGCCGCGCCCGGCCAAGGCGCGAGGCGGGGTCGATGCCCGGTTCCACCAGACGGACGGTGGCCGACAGGTCGGCGCCGCCGCCGGCAAGGCGCAGCGTGGCCTTCTGGCCGGGGGCAAGGCGCAGGAGGTCGCGTTCGGCGATGTCGGCGCGCATTTCCAGCGCGCCGTCGCGGATCAGCACGAACATCGGGCCCGAGGCGGCCGAGGCGATGGCCCCGGTGCGGGCGTTGCGGGCGGTGATTTCACCGGCCACGGGGGCCTTTACCTCGGTCCGCGACAGTTGCAGGTCGATGTTGGCGGCCTGCGCCTCGGCCAGGGTCTGGTTGGCGCGGGCGCTTTCCAGCATCTGCTGAGCGACCAGCACTCCGGCATCGGCCGAGGTGGCGGCGGCAGAGGCCTGATCGGCGGCGGCCTGGCTGACGGTGCCCTGGGCGCGCAGCGTGGCGGTGCGGGTGTTCACGCGGTTCGCCTCATCGGCGCGGGCCTTGGCTTCGACCAGACCGGCTTCGGCCTGGGCGACCTGGGCTTTGGCGGCGGCGACCTGCGCGGCGATCTGGCTTTTCTGCAGTTCCAGCGTCGAGGTGGAGAGCCGCGCCAGCACCTGACCGGCTTCGACCCGGTCGCCGACATCGGCCAGAAGCACTTCGATCTGCTGGCCTTCGATCAGGGGGGCCACCTGCACCTCTTCGACGGCGGCGACCAGACCGGCGGCCAGAACCCGGTCGGTCAGCGGCCGGGTGCCGACGGTGGACACGGTGATGGCGGGCAGGCTGGCGGGGGCGGTCTGGGGCGGGACGGTGGTGGCTTCGGGCCAGACCGCGGGGGCGGTGGCCAGAAGAAGGGCGGCGGCAATCGGCAGGCTGCGGAAAAGACGCATGGTCAGGCTTTCGTTCTGGCGCCGGCAATATCGTCCAGCGTGCGGTCAATGGTGGCAAAGATCATTTCGGTCATCGGGCCGACCAGTTCGGGCTGGCGGGTGTTCAGAAGCGCCGCCGATTTGAACAGGACGATGATGAAGGCGGCATGGGCGGCAAAGCGGCGGGCACATTCCTGCGGCGACAGGCCGGTTTCGGCGGCGAAGACGCGGGTCAGATAGCCGATGACCGCCTCTTCCATCGCGCAGGCGACGGCGCCGATTTCGGGCTTGCGCTGGGCGGCGGCGGTGATTTCGGACCACAGCTTGCCGTCGCCGCAGGCCTGATGGTCGGGGATGCGGCGGCGCACCAGCGCGCGCAGCGCATCGAACGGCCGAGGGGCCAGCACGATTTCCTGAAAATCGGCCTCCATCCCGGCAAGGTCCAGTTCGATCAGGGCGGCGACGATGGCGGTCTTGGAGGGGAAGTAGCGGTAGAAGTTGCCCACGCTCATCCCCGCCGCGCGTGCGAGATCCTGCATCGAGGCGCCGTCGAATCCCTTTTCAGAGAAGGCGGTGCGCACGCTGTGAAGAATCTCGGTGCTGCGGGATTCGGCCGCAGGCAGGGGGGGGCGGACATTCAGCATCGGGCGGGTGGTCTCCTTCAGGCGGGAGTGAACGTTCATTCACTCGGCGGTATCTGATGCAGGCGGGCCGTCAAGTCAAGGGTGGCGTGGGGCGGAAACGGTGATTTCGCGCGTTGCGGGGGCAGGGCCTGGGCGACTTGCCGCAAAGCCGGGCAGGGCGCGCACGGGGGCAAGGTTGCGTGGCCGTGGCGGGCCGTGTATCACCCGCCAGAAGAGCAACGGGCAGCTTTCAGGGGGCAATATGCGTCGGGTTGTTGTGACGGGTCTGGGAATGGTCACGCCGCTGGCCTGCGGAGTGGAAGCGACCTGGAGCCGCCTTCTGGCCGGGCAATCCGGCGCCGGGCCGATCACGCGGTTCGATCCGGCGAATGTCGTCACGCAATATGCCTGCGAGATTCCCTTTGGCGACGGCACCGACGGCACCTTCAACCCCGACGACTGGATGGAGCCGAAGGACCGCCGCAAGGTGGATGATTTCATCCTTTACGGCATGGCGGCGGCAACCCAGGCGGTGAAGGATGCCGGCTGGGAACCGCAGGATGAGGAAGGCCGCCTGCGCACCGGCGTGATGATCGGCTCGGGCATCGGCGGGCTGACCTCGATCGCCGAGACGGCGGTGCTGATCAGGGAAAAGGGGCCGAAGCGGGTTTCGCCCTTCTTCATCCCGGGCAGCCTGATCAACCTGATCTCGGGTCAGGTGTCGATCCGCTTCGGGTTCAAGGGGCCGAACCATGCGGTTGTCACTGCCTGTTCGACCGGGGCGCATGCCATCGGCGATGCGGCGCGGCTGATCATGCTGGGCGATGCCGATGTGATGGTGGCCGGCGGTGCCGAGGCGCCGATCAGCGAGATCGGGATTGCCGGGTTCAACGCCTGTAAGGCGCTGTCCACCAAGCGCGCCGATGAACCGCAGAAGGCCAGCCGGCCCTATGACGCCGACCGCGACGGCTTCGTGATGGGCGAAGGCGCCGGCGTGGTGGTGCTGGAGGAATACGAACACGCCAGGGCGCGCGGCGCGAAGATCTATGCCGAGGTTCTGGGCTATGGCCTCTCTGGCGATGCCTATCACATCACCGCGCCATCCGAGGATGGCGACGGCGGCTATCGCAGCATGGCGGCGGCGCTGAAGCGGGCGGGGCTGGAGCCGAAGGATGTGGATTACATCAACGCCCACGGCACCTCGACCATGGCCGACACCATCGAACTGGGCGCGGTTGAGCGGCTGATGGGCGATGCGGCGGCGGGGGCCACGATGTCTTCGACCAAGTCGAGCATCGGGCATCTGCTGGGCGCGGCCGGGGCGGTTGAGGCGATTTTCTGCGTGTTGGCGATCCGCGATCAGGTGGCGCCGCCGACGATCAACCTGGACAACCCGGCGGTGCAGCCGAAGCTGGACCTGGCGCCGAACAAGGCAGTGAAGCGCAAGATTGACGTGGCGCTGTCGAACAGTTTCGGGTTCGGCGGCACCAATGCCAGCCTTGTGCTGGGCAAGGTGCGCTGAGGATGTGGCGGGCCATCGCCTCGAATGCGCTGACGCTGTTCATCGTTCTTCTGGTGGTCGCCGCGGGCATTCTGGCCTGGGGGCGGCAGGCCTATGTGCAGCCGGGGCCTCTGGCCGATGCGATCTGCTTCCGGGTGGAGCGGGGGGCAAGCCTGAGCCAGGTCAGCCGCGCGCTGGAGGAACAGGGCGCGGTCAGCGATGCGCGGATTTTCCGCATCGGGGCGGATTATTCCGACAAGGCGGGCAGCCTGAAGTTCGGCAGTTACCTGATCGCCCCCGGCGCCTCGATGGCCGAGGTGGTGGCGGCGCTGACGGCGGGCGGGCAATCGACCTGCGGGCGCGAGGTGAACTACCGGATCGGCGTGGCGACGGCCGAGGTGCTGCTGCGCGAGCTTGATCCGGCGACGAACCGCTATGTCGAGGTGGTGAAATTCGCCCCCGCGACCGATCCGGTTCCGGCGGCTTATGTCGATGCCGCCGCTGCGCCCGACCTGCGCTGGCGGATCACCGTGGCCGAGGGCGTGACCTCATGGCAGGTGGTCGATGCGCTGAAGCGGGCGGACTTCATGGCGGGCGAGGTGGCGGAACTGCCGCCCGAGGGCTCGCTGTCGCCCGACAGCTATGAGGTCGAAAAGGGCGCCGACCGTGCGGCGCTGATCGCCGAGATGACGGCCCGGCAGACCGCCATTCTGGACGAATTGTGGACGGCGCGGGCCGAGGGCCTGCCCTATACCACCAAGGAAGAGGCGCTGATCATGGCCTCGATCGTCGAGAAGGAAACCGGGGTGCCCGAAGAACGCGGCCGGGTGGCCAGCGTCTTCATCAACCGCCTGGAGCGCGGGATGCGGCTGCAGACCGACCCCACGGTGATCTATGGCATCACCAAGGGCGAGGGCGTGCTGGGCCGGGGCCTGCGGCAAAGCGAGTTGCGGCGGGAAACCCCCTGGAACACCTATGTGATTGACGGTCTGCCGCCGACGCCGATCGCCAACCCCGGCAAGCTGTCGATCGCGGCGGCGCTGAACCCCGAGACGACGAACGACCTGTATTTCGTGGCCGACGGTTCGGGCGGCCATGCCTTTGCCGAAACGCTGGAGGCGCATAACGAAAACGTTGCCAAATGGCGGGCCATCGAGGCGCAGCGCGGGCAGGATGGCGTGACCGGCGTTCAGGGCGAGTGACCCGGCGGCAGGCGGCACAGGGCAGGATTTCCATTCCTTGACCGGGGGGGCGCCACGGGGCTAGCCTGCGGGTATTGGCTTGATGGGGATTGGACCCAGGTGTTTCCGGCGGCACGCCTTACCGATATGCATACCTGCCCGATGTGCATGGGGGCGCCGCTTCCCATCACCGGGATCGGTGCGCCGACGGTGCTGATCGGTGGCCTGCCCGCGGCCCGCCAGACGGATTTCTGCGCCTGTATCGCGCCGGTGCCGGTGCCGGTGGACCCGATCATCCTGGGCTCACCTGTGGTGATCATCAGCGGTCTGCCGGCGGCCTACATGACCGCGCCGACGGCGAAGGGCGGAGTGATCCTGCCGCCCTGCTGCCCGACGGTGCTGATCGGGCTGACGCCCAAGCCGGTGCCGGTGATTCCGGGCGCGCCGGCCATGCCGTCTTCTATCCAGAAACCCACGGCCGACGATCCGGCGGAACTGGAGCTGATTGCGCGCAGCGCGACGCCGGCAACCTATACGCCCGGAAGCACGTCTTTCTCTTCCGGGTCGGGCAATCCGATCTGCGCGACGCTGGCGGTGGAAGCCAAGGAGATTCAGGACGCGCGCAACGATGCGCTTCTGGCCAGCGCGGTTTACGGCGACCCGCAGGCGCCCCTGCCGCCCAACACCCGCCGCGCGACGCAGGCCGATCTTGAGGCGCTGGGGCTGCATGACGGCACCCATGACATGACCAAGATCAAGGACAGCAACTTCCGCAGCGAGGTCTTTGTCCAGAACGATCCGATCACCGGCGAAGAGACCTATGTCGTGGCCTTCAAGGGCACCACGATGACCTCGCTGGAAGACTGGGGATCGAATTTCAGCCAGGGTATCGGCATGCAGAATGCCTATTACGATCAGGCGATGGAAATCGGGCGCACCTCGGCCGAGATGCAGCCGGGCAAGGTGCGCTTTGTCGGCCATTCGCTGGGCGGGGGGCTGGCTTCATCCGCGGCGGCGATGAGCGGGGCGCCGGCGCAGACCTTCAACGCCGCGGGTCTGCACCCCGACACCATGGCGCGCAAGGGCGGCGGCATGAACACCGACAAGACCAAGGCGTGGTTTGTCGAGGGCGATATCCTGAGCACGGTGCAGGACAACCTGCCCCTGAAAGAGGCTGCCGGCATGCGCAAGCCGCTGAAACCGCCGCCCCAGCCGCCGACGCTGACCAGCCGCATCGCGCAGGGCGTGGGGGCGGTGCTGGGCACGATGTTCGGCGGGCCTCTGGGCGGGGTGCTGGGGGCCATCGGGGCGGACAAGCTGTTGGGCGGGGTGAATCTGCACCTGATGGATCAGGTGATCGGCGCGATTGATCAGCAGGCCGGCGCGATTGCCGGCGATCAGGCGAAGAACGGATGCAAATGAGCGGCGGAGGGTCTAGGCTGATCTTCGCCGCGCTGATGGCGGCGGGGCTGGTGATGGCGCCGCTTGCGGGCTGCAAGGAGACGGATGGCATGGCGGCGGCAGAGACCAACCCGAAAGCCGAGGGGCCGGATGGCCTGCCGATCATCTTCTGGACGATCAAGCAGAACGACCAGAAGAAGGTCGGGGCGATTCTGGATGCCGGCGGCGATATCGAGGCCAAGGGCTATCACAAGGCCACGCCGATTCTGGCGGCGGCCATCGTGGACAACTGGGAGATGGCGGCCTTCCTGATGAAGCGCGGGGCGCGGCTGGATGCGGTGGACGGGCGCGGCTTTACGCTGCCCTATCTGGCGGCGCAGGCCAAGGTGGCCGAGGGCAGCCCGACGGCGGCTGCCCTGCAGGAGGTGCGGGTGGCGCTGAACGACCGGGCGATGCTGGAGAAGATCTATCCGCCGCTGGAAGTGCGCCAGATGCTGAAAGAGGGCCGCTGGCCGCCGCAGTAGCCGAAGGGTTAACGGCGCGCGCGCTGCAACCGGGGCGGGCAATTTGACAGGGCGCACGGCCTGAAGTAGTGTTTCAGGCATGCTAGGAGAAGTGGGCAACGGCTCGGGGGGAACCCCGCAGCCGTTTTTTCATTTCGCTCGTGCGGGGGCAGCATGAGAGGCAGGTCAGGCAGGCATGACGATCACTTTCTCTGTCGGAGAGAACACGCCGGACGCGGTTCTGGCGGTGACGGCGGATTGGCTGAGCGAGGCGGCGGAAGTCATCGCGCTGACGGTTCAGGCCGTCAAACGCGGTGAGTTCGACCATGTGAAGGAGGCGCGCGCGCAGGTCGCGAACCTTCGCACGGCGCTTCAGCTTTACATTGAGGAAAGGAACAAGGTTGAAAAACTCCGCAAGCAGGCTGCCGGGGCTGTCGGAGCCGCCGGTCTCGACTTTGACGCCGCGCGCGATGAAATCGGGCGCCGCCTGGCTCGCCTCCGCGACGCAGGAGGTGGCGGATGACTTCATCCGCGGGCTGACGGACAATGCGCTGTTGTCGCTGCCCTGGCTGTTCGAATTCTGGGCGATGCCGCATCAGCTGCCGCCCGAGGGGGCGTGGAAGACCTGGGTGATCCTGGGCGGGCGCGGTGCGGGCAAGACGCGGGCGGGTGCGGAATGGGTGCGCGCGCAGGTGGAAGGCCCGACGCCCGAGGCGCCGGGGCGGGCGCGGCGCGTGGCGCTGGTCGGCGAGACGGTCGATCAGGTGCGCGAGGTGATGATCATGGGGGAAAGCGGCATCCTGGCCTGTTCCCCGCCTGACCGCCGGCCCGACTGGGAGGCAGGGCGCAAGCGGCTGGTCTGGCCGAACGGCGCGGTGGCGCAGGTCTATTCGGCCTTCGATCCCGAAAGCCTGCGGGGGCCGCAGTTCGATGCCGCCTGGGCCGATGAGCTGGCCAAATGGCCCAAGGGGCAGGAGGCCTGGGACCAGTTGCAGTTCGCGCTTCGGCTGGGCGACAACCCTCAGCAGGTGGTGACGACGACGCCCGCCAATGTGGCGGTGCTGAAGGGGGTGTTGCAGAACCCCTCGACCGTGATGACCCATGCCCCGACCGAGGCGAACCGCGCGAATCTGGCGGCCTCGTTCCTGGCCGAGGTGCAGCACCGCTTTGGCGGCACGCGGCGCGGCCAGCAGGAGCTGGAGGGGTTGCTGATCGAGGATGTCGAGGGGGCGCTCTGGACCACCGAGATGCTGGAAAAGGGGCGGGTCGATGCCTTGCCCGAGTTCGACCGCGTGGTGGTGGCGGTGGACCCGGCGGTGACCGGCGGACGCGCCAGCGACGAATGCGGCATCGTGGTGGTGGGCGCCGTGACCAGGGGCCCGCCGCAAAACTGGCGCGCGGTGGTGCTGGAGGATGCCACGGTCGCCCGCGCCTCGCCCGAGATCTGGGCGCGGGCGGCGCTGGCCGCGATGCAGCGCCACGGGGCGCAGCGGCTGATCGCCGAGTCCAATCAGGGCGGGCTTCTGGTGGCCTCGGTCATCCGCAACATCGACGCGGTGGTGCCGCTGAAGCTGGTGCATGCGACGACTTCCAAGGCGGCGCGGGCCGAGCCGGTGGCGGGGCTGTACGAGCTGGGCCGGGTGGCCCATGTGCGCGGGCTGCATGCGCTGGAAGAGCAGATGTGCCGGATGACGCCGCAGGGCTATCACGGCAAGGGCAGCCCCGACCGGCTGGACGCGCTGGTCTGGGCGCTGACCGAGCTGATCCTGGAGCCAAGCCTGCGGACCCAGTCGCCGCAGATGCGGACGCTGGGGTAGGGGTGGGGTGGTGGGTGTGGGCAGGCACTCTACGGGGCTTGTGGTGGGATGGGGCCATGGCGAAGGCCATCGCCTTCGCCACCTAGGAACATCGGCAAGCTTCACCGGCCGGGCTTCAAAGGCCCGGCCAGCGCCCGCCCCGCCCCCGGCGGGCGCTTCTCGCCCGCCGGGGCAGGCGCCGGCCTCTGGCATTGCGTGCCGGACCGACTCTGGTTGACCCGTCGCGCGCGGGCGGGAACGAGGCAGTGCCTCGCCTTTTCCCGCCCGGACAGGTGTGGGGCTGGTGTAGGGTGCGTGTTCACACGCACCGCTCGCTCACCATGGCGAAGGCCATCGCCTTCGCCACTTCCTGCGGGTTCCCGCCCGGGTCTCGGCCGCAATCGGGGCCGCCCCGTTGCGGGCGGGCGCCGGGCAGCGCGCGGTGGGTTTACGCGGAATTGGCGGCGGGGGGCTAGGGTGCCCTCATCACGACGGCGAAGGGCCGGGCGGGGGCGGCCCGGTGCAGGATGGAGAGGCTCAGCATGTTCGACTTTCTCAAACGCACCGGCGCGAAGACGCCCGAGCAGAAGGCCTCGGCCACCGGCCGGGTGGTGGCCTGGGGCAATGCGGGGCGCGTGGCCTGGAGCCCGCGCGACGCGGTTTCGCTGGCGCGTTCGGGCTTTCAGGGCAATCCGATCGGCTTTCGCGCCGTCAAGCTGATTGCCGAGGCGGCGGCGGCGCTGCCGCTGGTCTTGCAGGATGCCGAGCGGCGCTATGAAACCCATCCGGTGCTGGAGCTGATCCGCCGGCCGAACGGCGCACAGGGGCGGGCGGAACTGTTCGAGGCGGTCTATGGCTTCCTTCTGCTGGCCGGCAATGCCTATCTTGAGGCCGTCCCCGGCGCCACCGCGCTGCCCGCAGAACTGCATGTGCTGCGGCCAGACCGGATGGCGCTGGTGCCGGGGGCGGATGGCTGGCCGGTGGCCTATGATTATACGGTCGCCGGGCGCAGCCACCGCTTTGACATGGGGGGCGGCGCGCAGCCGGTCTGCCATATCCGCACCTTCCATCCGCAGGACGACCATTACGGCTTTTCGCCCTTGCAGGCGGCGGCGACGGCGATTGACGTGCATTCCAGCGCCAGCGCCTGGTCGAAGGCGCTGCTGGACAATGCCGCGCGGCCCTCGGGCGCCATCGTCTTTCGCGGCACCGACGGGCAGGGCCAGCTGACGCCCGACCAGTATGACCGGCTGGTGGGCGAGATGGAGGCGCATCATCAGGGCGCGCGCAATGCCGGCCGGCCGATGCTGCTGGAGGGGGGGCTGGACTGGAAGCCGATGGGCTTCAGCCCCTCGGACATGGAGTTTCACCAGACCAAGCAGGCGGCGGCGCGCGAGATTGCCATCGCCTTCGGGGTGCCGCCGATGCTGATGGGCATTCCGGGCGATGCGACCTATGCCAATTACCAGGAGGCGAACCGCGCCTTCTACCGGCTGACCGTGCTGCCCCTGGTGGCGCGGGTGACGGCGGCGGTCAGCCACTGGCTGGCGGGTTTCACCGGTGAGGCGGTGGAGCTGCGCCCCGACCTTGACCAGATCCCGGCGCTGGCGGCCGAGCGTGACCAGCAATGGGCGCGGGTGGGGGCGGCCGATTTCCTGACGCCGGCCGAGAAGCGGCTGATCCTGGGCCTGCCGCGTCTGGCGGAGGAAGAATGAGCGCGCGGCGGCCACAGACGGCGGCCGGGTCGCGCTTTCTTTACGACAGTTTCGACGCGGCGGCGGCGCGGATCGAGGCCAACGAGCGGGTGGCCGAGGAACGCTGGGCGGCGCTGGACTGGCGGCTGGCGCAGATCGACGCGGTGCTGGAGCGGCTGGAAAAGCGCATCTGGCTGGGGGTTTACGGGGTGGCGGCCTTTCTGCTGGCGCAGGGCGCCGAGGCCATCATCCGAACGGCGATGAGGTGAAGATGGACGCGACAAACGGGGCGCCTGAACGCAAGGACCACCGGCCCGCCGAGGGGCTGGTGCTGCGCGAGGGCCGGGTGATCGAGGGCTATGCCAGCCTGTTCGGCCAGCGCGATCAGGGCGGCGACGTGGTGCTGAAGGGCGCCTATGCCGCCAGTCTGAAGCGGCTGGCGGCGGGGGGCCGGGCGGTCAAGATGCTGTGGCAGCACGACCCGGCACAGCCCATCGGCATCTGGGACGAGGTGCGCGAGGATGCCACCGGCCTTTGGGTGAAGGGGCGTCTTCTGACCGAAGTGGCGCGGGGCCGCGAGGCGGCGGCGCTGCTGGAGGCGGGCGCCATCGACGGGCTGTCGATCGGCTACCGCACCCTGCGGGCCGAGCGTGACAGGAAGGGCCAGCGCCTGCTGCAGGAAGTGGAGCTTTGGGAGGTGTCGCTGGTCACCTTCCCGATGCTGCCTGAAGCGCGGGTGGCGGCCAAGTCGGCGGCGGCCGGGATGTGGCACGGGCTGACACAGGTTCTTGAAGAGGCCCGGCTGGTCTGGGCGGCGGGCGCGGCCCGGTAGGGCCATTACGGAAAGGATGAAGAGATGACCGAGACAACCTCTCGGGCCGGGGAAGGCTTGTTCCCGGCCCATGACCCGGAGACGGCGCAGGCCATGGCCGGTTTTCTGAACGCCTTCAATGGCTTTCAGGTGGAAGTGAAGAAATCGCTGCAACATCAGGAAGAGCGACTGAACATGCTGAACGCCAAGACCGCGACCTATTCCCGCCCCCCGCTTTCGGCCGCGGCCGAGCGTGAGGTGCCCCACAAGAAGGCCTTCGGCGCCTATCTGCGCTCGGGCGATGATGACGGGCTGCGGGGCCTTGTGCTGGAAGGCAAGGCGATGTCGACCGCCGTTGCGGCCGATGGCGGCTATCTGGTGGACCCGCAGACGGCGGACACCATCCGCTCGATGCTGCTGTCGACGGCCTCGCTGCGGGCGGTGGCCAATGTGGCGCAGGTCGATGCGGTGTCTTTCGATGTGCTGATCGACCGCAGCGAAGTGGGCTCGGGCTGGGCGACCGAGACCGGATCGCAGAGCGAAACCACCACGCCGACCATCGAGCGCATCTCGATCAAGCTGCATGAGCTGTCGGCGATGCCGAAGGCCAGCCAGCGACTGCTGGATGACAGCGCCTTTGACGTGGAAGGCTGGCTGGCCGGCAAGATCGCCACCCGCTTCATCCGTGCCGAGGCGGGTGCCTTCATCAACGGTGACGGGGTGGACAAGCCCAAGGGCATCCTGCTGCCGGCCAAGGTGGCGAATGCGTCCTGGACCTGGGGCAGCCTGGGCTATGTGCCCTCGGGTGCGGCGGCCGATTTTGCCACCACCAATGCCAGCGACTGCATCGTGAACCTGGTCTATGCGCTGGGGGCCGATTACCGCGCCAACGGCACGTTCGTGATGAACTCGAAGACCGCGGGCGCGGTGCGCAAGATGAAGGATGCCGACGGCCGCTTCATGTGGGGCGACAGCCTGCAGGCCGGCCAGCCGCCGCAGCTGATGGGCTATCCGGTGCTGATCTGCGAGGACATGCCGGATGTGGGGGCGAACACCTATCCGATTGCCTTCGGTGACTTCCGCGCCGGCTATACCATTGCCGAGCGTCCGGACCTGCGCATCCTGCGCGATCCGTTCAGCGCCAAGCCGCATGTGCTGTTCTACGCCTCGAAGCGGGTGGGCGGCGATGTCACCGACTTTGCGGCGATCAAGCTTCTGAAGATCGCGGTCTCGTAAGGGGCCGGGATGTCCGGCCCTTCGGGGCCGGGCATGGGCGCGCGCCGGGTTTGACCGCGCCGTCTAGCTGCTCCCTCCGTCCGAGCGGTGCGGGGTGCGCGTCCATGGCGGGGCTTTGGCAAGGGATACGGGAAGATGATGCTGACGGAATTGACGACGGTGCCCGGCGCGGCGCTGCCGGTGCAGGCGCTGAAGGACCATCTGCGTCTGGGCTCGGGCTTTGCCGATGACGGCATGCAGGACGGGCTGATCGAGGGCTATCTGCGGGCGGCGATGGCGGTGATCGAGGGGCGGACGGCGAAGGCGCTTCTTGCACGTCAGTACAAGCTGGTGCTGGAGGACTGGCGCCAGGGCGATGCCCAGCCCCTGCCGCTGGCGCCCGTTTCGGCGGTGCTGTCGGTGAAGGTGATCGACGCGCAGGGCGCCGAGACGGTGCTTGGCCCCGACCGCTGGCGGCTGGTGGCGGATATGGCGCGGCCCAAGCTGGCGGCGGTGGGCGTTCTGCTGCCGGTGGTGCCCGAAGGCGGGCGCGCCGAGGTGATCTTCGAGGCGGGCTTTGGCGCGGGCTGGGCGGCGGTGCCGGCCGATCTGGCGCAGGCGGTGCTGCTGCTGGCGGCCGGGTTCTATGAGAACCGCCATGAGGCCGAGGACCGCCCGGCGGGGCTGCCCCATGCGGTGCAGGCGCTGATCGAGCGCTGGCGCACGGTGCGCATTCTGGGCGGGGCGGCGCGATGAGCGGGCGGCGGCTGAACCGGCGGCTGGTGCTGGAGGCGTCGCAGGCGGTGGCCGACGGTGCCGGCGGGCAGGGCGTGATCTGGGTGGCGCTTGGCACGCTTTGGGCCGAGGTCACGCCGGGCGCGGGGCGCGAGGGGCAGGGCGAAGAGGTGATCCTGGGCCTGACCGCCTGCCGGATCGTGGTGCGCGGCGCGCCGGTGGGCAATCCGCGGCGCCCGCTACCGGGGCAGCGCTTTGCCGAAGGCACGCGCCGCTTTGCCATACTGGCGGTGGCCGAGGCCGATGCGGCGGGCCGCCACCTGACCTGTTTCTGCCGCGAGGAGGTTCCGGCATGAGCTATCACGCGGCGGCCGCCCTGCAGGCGGCGGTGTTTCAGCGGCTGGCAGGCTGGCCGGGGCTGGCCGGGGTGCCGGTGGTGGACGGGATGCCTGCGGGCACGCGGCCGGCGACCTTTGTCCTTTTGGGCCCGGAAGTGGCGCTGGACCGGGGCGACGGCAGCGGCGGGGGCGCCGAACACCGGCTGGTGATCAGCGTCATCTCGACGGCGGCGGGGTTTCTGGCGGCCAAGACGGCGGCGGCCGAGGTGTCACTGGCGCTGGCCGATGCCGAACTGGTGCTGGCGGCGGGTCGGCTGGTGTCGCTGGCCTTCCAGCGGGCGGCGGCAGCGCGGCGCGAGGCGGGGGCGGTCAGGCGGATTGACCTGACCTTCCGCGCGCGGATCGAATTCTGAACTTTGGAGGCCGACATGGCGGTGCAGAACGGCAAGGACTTGCTGATCAAGGTGGACCTGACCGGCGACGGGCAGTTCGAGACGGTGGCGGGGCTGCGCGCGACGCGGCTTTCGTTCAACGCCGAGACGGTGGATGTGACGAGCCTGGAAAGCGCGGGCGGCTGGCGTGAGCTGCTGGCGGGCGCGGGGGTGAAATCGGCGGCGATCTCGGGCTCGGGCGTCTTTCGCGATGCCAATACCGATGCCCGGGCGCGGCAGATCTTCTTTGACGCCGAGATGCCGGATTTTCAGGTGGTGGTGCCCGATTTCGGCGTGGTCGAAGGGCCGTTCCAGATCACGGCGATCGAATATTCCGGCAGCCACAACGGCGAGGCGACCTATGAGATGACGCTGGCCTCGGCCGGGGCGCTGACGTTTACGGCGCTCTGATGGCGAACCCCTGGGCGGGCGAGGTGGCGCTGTGGCTGGACGGCCGTCGCCATGTGGCGCGGCTGACGCTGGGGGCGCTGGCCGAACTGGAAGCGGCGCTGGAGGCGGGGTCGCTGATCGAACTGGTCGAGCGGTTCGAGGGGCGGTCGTTCCGCACCCGCGATGTGCTGGCGGTGGTGGTCGCGGGCCTGCGCGGCGGCGGCTGGCAGGGCACGGCGGACGACCTGCGCACGGCGGAAATCCGCGGTGGCGCGGTTGAGGCGGCGCGGGTGGCGGCCGAGTTGCTGGCGCGGGCCTTTGCCCTGCCGGGCGAGACATGAGCGGCATCGACTGGGCGGGCCTGATGCGGGCCGGGATCGGGCGGCTGGGCCTGGCGCCCGAGGCGTTCTGGCGCCTGACCCCGGTCGAGTTGCGGATGATGCTGGGGGCGGAGGCCGTGGCGCCGCCCCTGACGCGGGCGCGGCTGGAGGAACTGGCAGCGGCCTTTCCCGACGGGATGAAGGAGCGGACGGATGGCGGAGATCGACGATCTTCAGGAGCAGATCGCGGCGCTTGAGGCGGTGCTGGGCGGCGCGGTGCCGGCGGCTGCGGCCTTTGAGGGCGAGTTGGCCCGGCTGCGCGACAGCATGGTTTTCACCGAACGCGAGGTGGGCACCCTGTCGCGCGGCATCGGGGGCGGGCTGCGGCGGGCCTTCGACGGGCTGGTCTTTGACGGCATGAAGCTGAGCGATGCGCTGAAGACGGTGGCGCAGAGCATGGTCGACACGATCTATTCCATTGCCATGAAGCCGGTGCAGAACGCGCTTGGCGGGGCGGTGGCCAATGGGCTGATCGGGCTTCTGGGCGGGCTGATGCCGTTTGAAAAGGGCGGCGCATTCTCGCAGGGCCGGGTGATGCCCTTTGCCAAGGGTGGCGTGGTCAGTGCGCCCGTCACCTTCCCGATGCGCGGCGCGACCGGGCTGATGGGTGAGGCGGGGCCGGAGGCGATCATGCCTCTGGCGCGCGGGGCGGACGGGCGGCTGGGCGTACAGGCCAGCGGTGGCCAGCGGCCGGTGACCGTGGTGATGAACATCCAGACGCCCGACGTGCAGGGCTTTCAGCGCAGCCAGACGCAGATCGCGGCACAGGCGCAACGCATGCTGGCGCGCGGCCAGCGCAACCGCTGAGGGGAACCATGACCTTTCACGACATCCGCTTTCCGGCGAACCTGAGTTTCGGGGCGGCCGGGGGCCCCGAACGGCGGACCGAGATCGTCACGCTGGCCAACGGCTTTGAAGAGCGCAACACGCCCTGGGAGCATTCGCTGCGCCGTTATGATGCCGGGATGGGGCTGCGCAGCCCCGATGACCTTGAGCGGCTGCTGGCCTTCTTCGAGGCGCGGCGCGGGCAGTTGCACGGCTTTCGCTGGAAGGACTGGGCCGATCACCGGTCTGCCCTGCCGTCGGAGCGGCTGACACATTTCGATCAGCGGCTGGGCATGGGCGACGGCCTCCGCACCGAATTCGCCTTGGTGAAGGTGTACCGGTCGGGCGAGGCGGAATATCTGCGCCCGATCGTCAAGCCGGTGGCCGGAACGGTGATCGTTGCGGTCGGCGGCGACCCCAAGGTGGAAGGGCAGGAGTTCACGGTCGATCCGGCGACCGGGCTGGTGCGCTTTGCCCTGCCGCCCGACATCGGGGCCGAGGTGACGGCGGGGTTCGAGTTTGATGTGCCGGTGCGGTTTGACACCGACCGCATCCAGATCTCGATGGCGTCCTTCCGGGCGGGTGAGGTTCCGGCGGTTCCGGTGGTGGAGGTGCGGCTGTGACGGCGGATCGGGCGGGGCTGCTGGCGCATCTGGCGGAAGGCGTGACCACGGTCTGCCGCTGCTGGTCGGTGACGCGCGGCGACGGGGTGGTGATGGGTTTTACCGATCACGACCGCGACCTGAGCTTTGACGGCGTGACCTTCCGTGCCGCGTCAGGCATGACGGCGCGGGCCTTTCAGCAGGTCACCGGGCTGGCGGTGGACAATTCCGAGGCGGTGGGCGCGCTGACCTCGGCGGCGATTGATGAGGCTGACATCGCGGCGGGGCGCTTTGACGGGGCCGAGGTGCGGTGCTGGCAGGTGAACTGGGCGGCGCCGGATCAGCGGATCGTGCTGTTCCGCGGCCATTTCGGCGAGGTGACGCGGGCGGCGGGCAGTTTCCGGGTGGAATTGCGCGGCCTGAGCGATGCGCTGAACCAGCCGCAGGGGCGGGTGTATCAGGCCGGCTGCTCGGCGGTGCCGGGGGATGCGCGCTGCGGCTTTGATCTGTCGCAGGCGGGTTACACGGCGGAAGGGGTGCTGGCGGGCACCGATGATCTGGGCGGGCTCTTGATCCTGGGGGCGGCCGATCAGGCGACCGGCTGGTTTGAGCGCGGGTCGCTGACGGCGCTGGATGGCCCGGCGGCAGGGTTGACGGTGATGGTCCGCCTCGACGATCCGGCCCCCGGCGGCCGGCGATTCGAGCTGTGGGAGCCGCTGGCGGTGATGCCGGCGCCGGGGGACCGGCTGCGGCTGGTGGCGGGCTGCGACCGGGCGGCGGCCACCTGCCGGACGAAATTCGCCAACTTCGCGAATTTCCGCGGCTTTCCGCATGTTCCGGGCGAAGACTGGCTGACGGCCTATCCCGCCCCGGGGCGCACCCATGACGGCGGGAGCCGCGGCCTGTGACCGGGCCGGCGGTGGTTGCGGCGGCCCGCGGCTGGCTGGGCACGCCCTACCGGCATCAGGCCAGCTGCCGGGGGGCGGGAACCGATTGTCTGGGCCTTTTGCTGGGGGTCTGGCGCGAGGTCGCGGGGCCGCTGCCCGAGGAGATTCCGGCCTATACCGCCGACTGGTCCGAAGCCGGCGGGCGCGAAGACCTGATGGCGGCGGCCCAGCGCTGGCTGCGTCCCTTGGGCGATGAAGACGCGGTGGCGGCGGCCGATGTGCTGCTGTTCCGCATGCGCGAGGGCGCGGTGGCCAAGCATCTGGGCATCGTGACCGAGGCCGGCGCCCGCCCGCGTTTCATCCATGCCTATTCCGGCCATGCGGTCTGCGAGACGGCACTTTCCGAACCCTGGGCGCGGCGGATTGCGGCGCGCTTTCGTTTTCCCGAAGGAACCTGAACCATGGCGACGATCCTTCTCTCGGCGGCGGGTGCCGCGCTGGGTGCCGGCTTTGGCGGCACGGTTCTGGGCCTGTCGGGCGCGGTGATCGGCCGGGCCATCGGGGCAACGCTGGGCCGGGTGATCGACCAGCGCCTGATGGGGGCGGGGTCGGACCCGGTCGAGACCGGCAAGATTGACCGCTTCCGGCTGATGGGCGCTTCGGAAGGTGCGGGGATCGCGCGGGTCTGGGGGCGGGTGCGGCTGGGCGGACAGGTGATCTGGGCCTCGCGCTTTCAGGAGAATGTGACCCGGACCGGCGGCGGCAAGGGGATGCCGCAGCCAAAGACCGACAGCTACAGCTATTCGGTCAGCCTGGCCGTGGCGCTGTGCGAGGGCGAAATTCTCTCGGTCGGCCGGGTCTGGGCCGACGGGACCGAGATTGCGCCGGGCAGCCTGGCGATGCGGGTCTATCGCGGCACCCAAGACCAGATGCCGGATGCCAAGATCGAGGCGGTCGAGGGGGCGGGCAATGCGCCGGCCTATCGCGGCACGGCCTATGTGGTGATCGAAGATCTCGATCTGTCGCGCTTCGGCAACCGCGTGCCGCAGCTGAGCTTTGAGGTGGTGCGCCCGGCGCAGGGGCCGGCGGCGGCGGCGCATCCGGGCATGGCGGGGATTGTGCCGGGGGTCTGCGTGATCCCGGGGACGGGGGAATACACTCTTGCCACAACGGCGGTGCATTACCAGACCGGGCCGGGCGTGACCCAGCCCGCCAATATCCACAGCGCCAGTGAAGAGACCGATTTCGCCCTGTCGCTGCGGCAGTTGAACGAGGAATTGCCGGGGGCGGGGGCGGCCTCGCTGGTGGTCAGCTGGTTCGGCGACGATCTGCGCTGCGGCGTGTGCCGGGTGCGGCCGAAAGTGGAACAGAAGGCGCATGACGGGGTGGGCATGCCCTGGCGGGCGGGCGGTATCGGGCGGGCCGTTGCGCTGGAGGTGCCAAAGGACGAAGGCCGCTCGATCTATGGCGGGACGCCGGCGGATGCGGCGGTGCTTGAGGCCATCGCTGCGCTAAAGGCGGCGGGCAAGGCGGTGACCTTCTATCCCTTCCTCTTGATGGAGCAGCTGGCCGGCAACGGTCTGCCCGACCCGTGGTCGGAGGCGGCAGATCAGCCGGTTCTGCCCTGGCGCGGCCGGATCACTCAATCCGTTGCGGCCGGACGGCCCGGCAGCCCCGAGGGCACGGCGACGGCCGATGCCGAGGTGGCGGCGTTCTTCGGCACGGCCAGCCCGGCGGATTTCAGCGTTTCGGGCGGGCAGATCGGCTATGCCGGCCCGGATGAATGGCGCTACCGGCGCTTCATCCTGCATTATGCCCGGCTTTGCGCGCTGGCGGGCGGGGTCGAGGCCTTCTGCATCGGTTCCGAGATGCGGGGGCTGACGCAGGTCCGGGGGGCGGCGAGCCATCCTGCGGTGGAGGCGCTGCGGGCGCTGGCGGCGGATGTGCGGGCGATTCTGGGGCCGTCGGTCAAGATCGGCTATGCGGCTGACTGGACGGAATATGCCGGGCAGCAGGCGGGGGGCGATCTGCGCTTTCCGCTCGATCCGCTTTGGGCCGATGCCAATATCGACTTCGTCGGCATCGACAATTACATGCCGCTGGCCGACTGGCGGGACGGCGAGGGCCATGCCGATGCCCATTGGGGCGGCGCCAGCAACCCCGACTACCTGCGCGCCAATATCGCCGGGGGCGAGGGGTTCGACTGGTACTACGATGACCCGAACGGCCGCGAAGCGCAGCGCCGCCTGCCGATCGAGGACGGGGCCGAGGGCGAGCCCTGGGTCTATCGCGTCAAGGACCTGGCCGGGTGGTGGGCGAATGCCCATCATGAGCGGATCGGCGGGGTGCGGCAGGCGGTGGCGACGGCGTGGCAGCCGGGGTCGAAACCCATCCGCTTTACCGAATACGGCTGCGCGGCGGTAGACAAGGGCGCGAACCAGCCCAACCGCTTCCTTGACCCCAAATCCTCGGAATCCGGGTTGCCGGTCTATTCGGACGGGCGGCGCGATGACCTGATGCAGCTGGCCTATCTGCAGGCGATGCATGCCCATTGGACCGACCCTGCCCGAAATCCGGTTTCGCCGGTTTATGGCGGGCCGATGGTGGATTTTGCCCGCTCGCTGGTCTGGGCCTGGGATGCGCGGCCGTTTCCCGCCTTTCCGGCCGATGGCGCGCTTTGGCAGGATGCCGCGAATTACGAGGCTGGCCACTGGCTGAACGGCCGGGCGGCGGGGCAGCCTCTGGCGGCGGTGCTGGATGAAATCTGTGCTGCCGCCGGGGTGGCGGATGCCGAAACGGTGGGGGTGGAAGGGGTGGTGCGCGGCTATGCGCTGTCCGACCCCGGAACGGCGCGCGCCGCCTTGCAGCCCTTGCTGCTGGCCCATGCGACCGAAGTTGCCGAGCGTGAAGGTGCCTTGCGGTTTTCGCGGCGCGATGGCGGGGGGGCGGTGCCGCTTGATCCTGACCGGCTGGCCCTGTCGCCCGATGTCGAGGGCAGCGCCGAACTGGTCCGCGCGCCTGCCGGCGAGACGGCAGACCGTATCCGGCTGAGCTATGTCGAGGCCGAGGGCGATCACGCCAGCCGCGTGGCCGAGGCGGCCTTCCCGGTGCCGGGGGCCGAGCGGGTGGGCGGCAGCGACCTGCCGATGGTGCTGACGCTGGCCGAGGCGGCGGCCACCGCCACGCGCTGGCTGGCTGAGGCGCGGCTGGCGCGGGATGGCGCGCGGTTTGCCCTGCCGCCTTCACTGGCGGCGCTGGGGGCGGGCGATGTGGTGGCGTTGCGGGGCAACCGCTACCGGATTGACCGGCTGGAGCAGGGCGATGTCCGTCTGGCAGAAGCGGTTCGGGTGGACCCCGCGGCCTATCGCGCCGCACGGCAGGCGGGCGGCCCGCGGCAATGGACGCCCTTTGTGGCGCAGGGGCCGGTCTGGCCGCTGTTTCTGGACCTGCCGCTGCTGTCGGGGTCGGAGGTGCCGCATGCGCCGCATGTTGGTGCGGCGGCACGCCCGTGGCCCGGGCCGGTGGCGGTGTGGTCTTCGCCCGCCGAAGACGGCTTCACGCTGAACCGTACGCTGGGGGCGCCGATGGTGGTCGGTGTCACCGAAACCGCGCTGGCCTCGGCGCCTGCCGGGCGGTGGGACCGGGGGCCGGCGGTGTTGGTGCGGTTTGAAAGCGGGGTCTTGTCATCCTCCGCGGCGGCGGCGGTGCTGGCGGGGGCCAATCTGGCGGCGATCGGTGATGGCAGCGCGGCGAATTGGGAGGTGTTCCAGTTCACCGATGCCACGCTGGTCGCGCCGAACCTTTGGGCGCTGGGCGGGCGGTTGCGCGGGCAGGCGGGCAGCGACGGGGTGATGCCCGCGGTCTGGCCGGCGGGCAGTTATGTGGTGCTGCTGGACGCCGGGGTGGCGCAGATCGACCTGCCCGAAGCGGCGCGGGGCCTGTTGCGCCATTTCCGCATCGGGCCGGCCAGCCGGGGCTATGACAATCCGGCCGCAGTGGCGCGCGCCGAAGCCTTTGACGGGATCGGGTTGCGCCCCTACCGGCCGGCTCATCTTCGCGCGCGGGCCGTGGCGGGGGACATGCAGTTCGGCTGGATCCGCCGCAGCCGGATCGACGGTGACAGCTGGCAATCGCTGGAGGTGCCGCTGGGCGAAGAGACCGAGGCTTACCTGTTGCGCCTGTCGCAGGACGGCAATCTGTTGCGCGAGGTCACGGTGAACAGCCCGAACTGGGTCTGGACCGCGGCGATGCGCGCCTCTGACGCGCCCGCGCCGGGTGAGGTGGTGGCCGAAGTGGCGCAACTGTCGCAACGCTTCGGGCCGGGGCCGGCGGCGCGGCTGGTGCTGACGGTCTGAGATGCGGCGCTGTCTCGTGGGCGACCTTCTGGCGGCGGCCGACCATCTGGCCGCCCTGCCCGAAGCGGCGCGGACCGCCGCCATGGCGCGGCTGATGGATCAGGCCCATGCCGCCCATGCCTATCACCGCCGCTTTGGCCGGCCGCATCCGTTTTGGGGCGACGGCAGCCTGATGGCGCGGGCGGGCGCGGCAGCGCACCGGGGTCGCGATGCCGTCGATCTGGCGGCGCTGGCATTGGCTGCTGCGGCGCTGCACGATTTCCGGCTGCAGCGTCGGGGCTGGTCTGGCCGTGCCGGGCGGCCTATGTTAGCCTGACCGAAACAGGAGGGCTTTCCCATGGGCGAAGTCAAGGCACGCATCACCCCCGTCGATCCGGTCTGGTCGCGCATCTGTGACGAGGCGTTCGAGATGGTGCGGACCGAGCCGCTTCTGGGCGGGCTGGCCCATTCCAGCCTGCTGCATCATGCGACGATGGAGCGGGCCTTGGCCTACCGCTTCTCGCTGAAGCTGGCCAGCGGCGAGATGAGCGAGCAGATCCTGCGCGAAATCGCCGATGAGGCCTATGCCGCCGATCCCGAACTGGGGCAGGCGGCGCGCGCCGATGTGATGGCGGTCTTCGACCGCGATCCGGCCTGCCAGAGCTATCTGCAGCCCCTGCTGTTCTTCAAGGGGTTCCAGGCGGTGCAGGCCTATCGGGTCGGCCATTGGCTGTGGCGGCAGGGCCGGCGCGAGATGGCCTGGTTCGTGCAGATGCGCGTGTCCGAGGTTTTCGGCGTCGACATTCATCCCAATGCCCGCATCGGCCGCGGTCTGATGATCGACCATGCGCATTCCATCGTCATCGGGGAAACCGCGGTGGTGGGCGACAATGTCTCGATGCTGCATTCGGTGACGCTGGGCGGCACCGGCAAAGAGGATGGCGACCGCCATCCCAAGATCGGCGACGGCGTGCTGATCGGGGCGGGGGCCAAGGTGCTGGGCAATATCCACATCGGCAACTGCAGCCGGATTGCCGCCGGGTCGGTGGTGCTGGCCGATGTGCCGGCCTGCAAGACGGTGGCGGGCGTTCCGGCCCGGATCGTGGGCGAGGCGGGATGTTCGCAGCCGGCGATCACCATGGACCAGCGGCTGAAGGATTGCGACTGCACCGATCTTTAGGCGCAAGTCACCGCAACCAAAGCAAATGGCCCGGGGGAAACCCCGGGCCATTTGTCATTCAGGCCAGCATGGCCATCGGGTTTTCCAGAAGCTCGACGATGTGCTTCAGAAGCTCTGCCCCCAGCGCCCCGTCGATCACCCGGTGATCGACCGACAGCGTCATCGACATCACCGTTGCAACGCCAAGGCTGCCGTCCTTCAGCACCACCGGCTTCTTGATGCCCGCGCCCACCGCCAGAATGGCGCCATGCGGCGGGTTGATCACGGCGTCGAAATTCTCGACCCCCATCATCCCGAGGTTCGAGATCGCAAAGCTGCCGCCCTGATATTCGTGCGGGGCCAGCTTCTTGGTCTTGGCGCGGGTGGCCAGGTCTTTCATCTCGGCCGACAGGGCCGAAAGCGTCTTCTTCTCGGCATCCTTCAGGACCGGGGTGAAAAGCCCGCCTTCCACCGCCACGGCCACCGCCACATCCGAAGGCTTCAGCTTCAGGATGCGGTCGCCGGCCCAGACGGCATTGGCATCGGGCACCGCCTGCAGAGCAACGGCGCAGGCCTTGATGATGAAGTCGTTGACCGACAGCTTCACGCCGCGCGATTCCAGACCCTTGTTCAGCTGCTCGCGGAAGGCCATCAGCGCATCCAGACGCACCTCGCGCCGCAGGTAGAAATGCGGGATGGTCTGCTTGGCTTCGGTCAGGCGGGCGGCGATGGTGCGGCGCATGCCATCCAGCGGCAGTTCGGTGAAGGCGCGGTCGGCATACATCTTCAGCACGGTTTCGGCCGAGGGGCCGGCCGGCATTGCCGCCTTGGCCGGTGCCGCAGCGGGCGCAGCAGCGGCGGGGGCGGCGGCCGCAACCGGCGCCGCGGCGGCGGGTTTCGCCCCCTCGACATCGGCGCGGACGATCCGCCCATGCGGCCCCGAGCCCTTGACCGAGGCCAGATCAAGCCCCTTTTCCTTGGCGATCCGCCGGGCGAGGGGCGAGGCGAAGACGCGCGCGCCGCCCGAAACCGGCGCGGCCGGTGCGGGGGCCGCCGCCGCTGCCACCGGGGCCGGAGCCGGCGCCGCTGCCGCAGGGGCCGCCGCAGGGGCTGCCGCAGGTTTCGCCGCTGCGGCCGAGGCATCTTCGCCCTCTTCCAGCAGCACCGCGATGGGCGTGTTCACCTTCACCCCCGACGTGCCCTCGGCGATCAGGATCTTGCCGACGGTGCCTTCATCGACCGCCTCGAACTCCATCGTCGCCTTGTCGGTCTCGATCTCGGCAAGGATCTGGCCGGACTTGACCACATCGCCTTCCTTGACCAGCCATTTCGCCAGCGTGCCTTCCTCCATCGTCGGAGAAAGTGCCGGCATCAGGATTTCCACAGCCATTTTCTCCTCCTCAGCGGTAGCAGACGGATTTCACGGCCTCGACCACTTCGGCGGTCGTGATCAGCGCGTGCTTTTCAAGGTTGGCCGCATAGGGCATCGGCACGTCCTTGCCGGTGCAGTTGATCACCGGCGCGTCCAGATAGTCGAAGGCGCGGCTCATGATCGTGGCCGACAGGTGGTTGCCGATGGACCCCACCGGGAAGCCTTCTTCAACCGTCACGCAGCGGTTGGTCTTCATCACCGAAGCCAGCACCGTGTCATAGTCGATCGGGCGCAGGGTGCGCAGGTCGATCACTTCGGCCGAAATCCCGTCTTTGGCAAGAAGATCAGCGGCTTCCAGCGCATACTTCATGCCGATCCCGAAGGAAACGATGGTCACGTCCTTGCCCTCGCGCCAGACGCGGGCCTTGCCGAAGGGAATGGTGAAATCCGGCAGGTCGGGCACTTCGAAGCTTTGCCCGTAAAGGATTTCGTTTTCCAGGAAGACCACGGGGTTCGGGTCGCGGATGGCCGATTTCAGCAGGCCCTTCGCATCCGAGGCCGAATAGGGCATCACCACCCGCAGGCCCGGAATGGCGGAATACCATGCCGCGTAATCCTGCGAATGCTGGGCGCCGACGCGGGCAGCGGCACCGTTGGCACCCCGGAAGACGATCGGGCAGGGCATCTGGCCGCCCGACATATAAAGCGTCTTCGCGGCCGAGTTGATGATGTGGTCAATCGCCTGCATCGCGAAGTTGAAGGTCATGAACTCGACAATCGGGTTCAGCCCGCCCCAGGCCGCGCCCACGGCGATGCCGGTAAATCCGATTTCGGTGATCGGCGTGTCGATCACCCGCTTCGGCCCGAATTCGTCCAGCAGGCCCTGGGAAATCTTGTAGGCGCCCTGATATTCGCCGACCTCTTCGCCCATCAGCAGGACGTTGGGGTTGGCGCGCATTTCCTCGGCCATGGCTTCGCGCAGCGCCTCGCGCACGGTCATGGTCTTCATCGGCGTGCCTTCGGCCCAGTCGGCCGAGGCTTTCGACACCACGGCCACGGGTGCCGCGGCGGCTGCCGGGGCAGGGGCGGCGGCCACCGGGGCGGCCACGGGGGCCGCGGCCGGAGCGGGGGCCGCGGCCTTTGGCGCGTCACTGACGCTTTCGCCTTCTTCGACCAGCACGGCGATGGGGGTATTCACCTTCACGCCGGCGCTGCCTTCGGCCACCAGGATCTTGCCGACGATGCCTTCATCGACGGCTTCGAACTCCATCGTCGCCTTGTCGGTTTCGATCTCGGCGATGATCTGGCCGGATTTGACCTTGTCGCCTTCCTTGACCAGCCATTTGGCCAGCGTGCCCTCTTCCATCGTCGGCGAGAGGGCGGGCATCAGTACTTCGGTTGCCATCTGTATTCCTCCCTCAGGCGATGATGTCGGTCCAAAGCTCGGACAGGTCCGGCTCGGGGCTGGTCTTGGCGAACTCGGCGGACTCGTTCACGATGTCCTTGATTTCCTTGTCGATCGCCTTCAGCTCTTCCTCCGAGGCAAGGCCGCCCTGCGTCAGCAGGTCGCGCACATGCTCGATGGCGTCCTTCTCGGACTTGATCTTTTCCACCTCTTCGCGGGTCCGGTACTTCGCCGGGTCCGACATCGAGTGGCCGCGGTAGCGGTAGGTCATGACCTCAAGGATATAGGGGCCCTTGCCGGCGCGGCAGTGCGCCACGGCCTTTTCGCCGGCGGCCTTGACGGCCAGCACGTCCATGCCGTCCACCTGTTCGCCCGGAATGCCATAGGCCAGGCCGCGGCCGAACAGCGTGGTCGATTTGGTCGACCGCTTCACGCTGGTGCCCATGGCGTACTGGTTGTTTTCGATCACGAAGACCACCGGCAGGCCCCAAAGCTCGGCCATGTTGTAGGTCTCATAGACCTGGCCCTGGTTGGCCGCGCCGTCGCCGAAATAGGCGAAGGTCACGTTGTCGTTGCCCTTGTACCAGTCGGACATGGCAAGGCCCGCACCCAGCGGCACCTGCGCGCCCACAATCCCGTGGCCGCCGTAGAAGTGGCGGTCCTTCGAGAACATGTGCATCGAGCCGCCCTTGCCCTTGGAATAGCCGCCCGCGCGCCCGGTCAGTTCGGCCATCACGCCCTTGGCATCCATGCCGCAGGCCAGCATGTGGCCGTGGTCACGGTAGCTGGTGATGCGCTTGTCGCCTTCCTTGGTCGAGGCTTCCAGCCCGACGACCACGGCTTCCTGCCCGATATACAGGTGGCAGAACCCGCCGATCAGGCCCATGCCGTAAAGCTGGCCCGCCTTCTCCTCGAATCGGCGGATCAGAAGCATCTCGCGGTAGTATTTCAGCAATTCGTCCTTTGAGACGTTGGATTTCTCCGACGCTTTTCTGGCGGCCACGGCGCGTCCTCCCGACCATTGGATGGTTCAACGTTAAACCATCCATACAACATCGGAGAAACAAGGGGAATCGGAAAGTTCCATGCTGCACTGCGGCAAGAAATGTCGGGCGGGGAGTTGCTCAAATCCTCGCCGCCGCCCGCCTGGGGATGCGGGCGCGGTGCGTGTGAACACGCACCCTACGGGTCCGCGCGGCATTGTCCGGGCGGGAGAAGGCGAGGCACTGCCTCGCCCCCGCCCGCGCGGAACGGGTCAGCCCGAGACGGTTCGGCACACAATACGAAAGGCCGGCGCCTGCCCCGGCGGGCGAGAAGCGCCCGCCATGGGCGGGGCGGGCGCTGGCCGGGCCTTTGAGGCCCGACCGGTGAAGCTTCCCATGTCGGGAGGTGGCTCAGGCGATGGCCTTCGCCATGGAGCGGGAACCGTAGGGTGCGTGTTCACACGCACCACAACGCCCGTTTACCGGATCAGGATCTCATCCGCCCGCATGTAGCCCAGCACGTCGCGGGCGCGTTCGTCCAGCAGGCTGATGTCCAGATAATCGTCCGACAGGCGGCGCGTCAGGTTGGTCATCTGCGCCAGCTCGGCCTCAAGCTTGGCCTTCTCGGCGCGCAGTTCCTCGGCCTCGGCGCCGATCTGCACCCGGCGGAAGACGCCATAATCGCCCTGCACCGCCGCGAAGGTGAAATAGCCGCCCAGCGTGAAGGCCAGCACCATGTAGAGGATGCCGCCAAGCGCAGGACGCGACTGGATGTGGTTCATCTTGCTGCCTCGCCGCCCGCCCCTCTGGCCGGGGGCGGTTCGTTTCATGATTCTGGCATATTCCGCAGCCGCTGTGAATCCCCCGCAGCGCGCCCGCACAAAGATTTCAGCGCCGATTGCGCCGCCGCCTCAGCGGCTTGCGGGGCGATCCTGTCACTTTACCGGAACCGTGGTGCCCATCTGCACATCGGTGTCGAAGCGCAGCTCCAGATCGGCGCAGTGGCGGAAGGGCCAGTCGACCGGGCAAAGCCGCGCGGTCACCGTGCCGGTCACCCGGCGAGAATAGCTGTCTTCGCGCGCCGGCCCGATGCTGTCGATCACCACCCGCGCCGTCTGCCCGGCCGAACTCAGGCGCGGCCCCTCGGGGTCGCCGCCGCGCAGGATCGCCACTTCGACCGCGGCGGGCGCCGGCCCGGTGGTCAGCGCCGCGCCCCATTCGGTGCCCACGCGCAGCTGCATCCGTTCGGCATCGGGCTTGCCCGGCAGATAGCCGTTGATGCGGAAGGTCACCTTGCCCTGGTAATGGTCGGCCCAGGCCGAGGCATCGAAGGCGCCGACCGAGAAATCGAAGGTCTCCCATTTCACCGCGCGGCCGTTCAGCGTTCCCGTCACCTCGCCCATCTTCGGCGGATAGTCCGGGCCGAGGTCGGGCTCCATCACCTCCTGGGCGGGGGCGGGCAGGGCGAGCGTCAGGGCCAGAAGGGCGGCGGCAAGCGGGCGGAAGGACAAGGGAATTCTCCAAAGGAAAGGGCACCCGAAGGTGCCCCCAATCTGCCCGGCCGGGCCGCCCGGTCAAGTGACAGTTGCCGTCACCCGGCGACCGAGGCCGCGTGGATCGAGGTAACCGCCTCGCCCAGCATTGCGTCGAACTCGGCATCCGACTGGCCCGCGCTCAGCCCCTCGCTCAGCGCGCGGCTGAACGAGGCGATGATGCCGCGGTTCTGCGCCAGAAGCGCATTGGCCTGATCGCGGCTGTAACCGCCCGACAGCGCCACCACCTTCAGCACCTTGGGGTGATCGACCAGCGGCGCATAAAAATTCGCCACCGTCGGCAGCGACAGCTTCAGCATCACCTGCTGGCCTTCTGGCAGCGCATCCAGCCCCGCCAGAAGCGCCTTCTGCAACAGGTCTTCGGCCGCCGCCTTGTCGGCGATCGAGATCGTCACCTCGGGTTCCAGAATGGGCATCAGCCCATGGGCCAGCACCTGCTGCCCCACGGCGAACTGCTGGTCCACCACCGCCTGAATGCCCTTGGCATTGGCCGCCGACACGACCGAGCGTTCCTTGGTGCCGAAGATCCCCGCCCTGGCCGCGCGGTCCAGCAGCGCATCCAGCCCCGGCATCGGCTTCATCAGCTGGCAGCCGTCCACCTCGGCCTCAAGCCCCTTGTCGATCTTGAGGAACGGCACGACATGGCGCTTTTCCCACAGATAGGTGGCGGTGGGGATGCCGTCGATGGTGCGGTCCATGGTCTGTTCGAACAGGATCGCGCCCACCACCTTGTCGCCGGTGAAGGCGGGCGACTTGATGATGCGGGCGCGCATGGCGTGGATCAGGTCGAACATGCCCGCCTCATCCGACCACGCGCCCTCGGCGATGCCGTATTGCTTCAGCGCCTTGGGGGTCGAGCCGCCCGACTGGTCCAGCGCCGCGATGAACCCCTTGCCCGCCGCGATCTGCGCCGTCTGCTCTGCCTTGGTCATGACCATGCCCTCTGAAATGCCTTATGGCGGCATAGGAAATGCCGCGCCGCGCTGCAAGCGTGCTATCGCTAACGTGCCGGCTGCCGGAACCGAAGAAGGGGGCGCTGCCCCCTCGCCGCCTTTGGCGGCTCACCCCCGGGATATTTGCAGAGAGAGGATGAAGGGGCCTCGTTCATCCTCTCTCGGAAAATATCCCGGGGTGAGGGCCGGCACGGCCCGAGGGGCAGCGCCCCTGGCCACGGCCGGCCCGAAGGCGCGCGGTCAGGCCATCAGCGCCGCGACGCCGGGCAGTTCCTTGCCTTCCATCCATTCAAGGAAGGCCCCGCCGGCGGTCGAGATGAAGGTGAAATCCGCCGCCGCCCCGGCCTGATTCAGCGCAGCGACCGTATCGCCGCCGCCGGCGACAGAAACAAGGCGGCCCTCGCGCGTCAGCCGGGCCACGGCGCGGGCGGCGGCATTGGTGGCGGCATCGAAGGGGGCGATCTCGAACGCGCCCAGCGGGCCGTTCCAGATCAGCGTCTTCGCCCCGGCAAAGACCTGCTCCAGCGCCGCCACCGTGGCGGGGCCTGCATCCAGGATCATCGCATCGGCGGGGCAGGCATCGGCCGCGACGGTTTCGCTGGCGGCGCCGGCCCTGAACTCCCGCGCCACGACCACATCGACGGGCAGGTGGATGGTGCAGCCGGCAGCTTCGGCCTTGGCCATGATCTCGCGCGCGGTGGGGGCCATGTCGCGTTCGGCCAGGCTTTTGCCCACTTCGGTGCCCCTGGCCACAAGGAAGGTGTTGGCCATCCCACCGCCGATCACCAGATGATCGACCTTGCCGACCAGATTGCCCAGAAGGTCGAGCTTGGTTGAAACCTTGGCGCCGCCCACCACGGCCACCACCGGCCGCACCGGGTTGCCCAGTGCCGCCTCAAGCGCCTTCAGTTCCGCCTCCATCAGCCGGCCCGCCGCCTTGGGCAACAGCCGCGCGATGCCTTCGGTCGAGGCGTGCGCCCGGTGCGCGGCCGAGAAGGCGTCATTCACATAGACATCGCCCAGCGCCGCCATCTGGCTGGCCAGCGCCGGGTCGTTCTTTTCCTCGCCGGGGTGGAAGCGGGTGTTTTCCAGCAGCACCACATCGCCCTGCACGGCCGCGGCGATGGCCGTCGTCGCCTCGGACCCCACGCAATCGGCGCCGAAGACCACGCGGCGCCCCAGCGCCGCCTCCAGCGCGGGCTGGATGCGCGACAGGCTCATCTCGGGCACCACCTTGCCTTTCGGGCGGTCGAAATGGGCCAGCAGCACCACCTTGCCGCCCCGCGCGATGATGTCGTTGACCGTGGGCAGGATCTTGTCGATCCGCGTCGTGTCGGTCACCACGCCCCCCTCCATCGGCACGTTGATGTCAACGCGGGTCAGCACGGTCTTTCCCGCCAGCGCCAGATCGTCGAGGGTGTTCCAGGGCATGATGTCCTCCAGGGTTTGCCCCTCTTTCCGCGCATTGGGGCCATTCGTCAACCGTCAGCCCTTCCCCTTGGCCGCCCGCGACATTAGGTTCCGCCCCGAAGTAACGGAGATTGCCCGATGGCCGAGATCAAAGACCCCGAAAACACCATCATCATGACGCTGAAGGACGGCGAAGTGGTGATCGAACTGCTGGCGGAAGTGGCGCCCAAGCATGCCGAGCGGATGAAGCAGCTGGCCCGCGACAAGGCCTATGACAACGTGGCCTTCCACCGCGTGATCGAGGGCTTCATGGCCCAGACCGGCGACGTGGCCAATGCCAACATGGAAAAAGACTACAACCCCCGCCGCGCCGGCACCGGCGGCTCGGCCTATCCCGATCTGCCGGCCGAGTTTTCCAAGCTGCCGCATGACCGTGGCACGCTGGGCGCCGCGCGGTCGCAGAACCCGAACTCGGCCAACAGCCAGTTCTTCATCAACTTCAAGGACAACCACTTCCTGAACGGGCAGTACACGGTCTATGGCCGGGTGATCTCGGGCATGGAGCATGTGGACAAGATCATGCGCGGCGAGCCGCCGGCGAACCCCGACCGCATGATCACCGTCCGGGTGGCCGCCGATGTTGCGTAAGATCGCCGCCGCCGCGTTCCTGCTGGCCACACCCGCCGTAGCGCAGGACGTGCCCGACCTGCCGGGCCCCAATCTGGTGATCGAGGTCGCCGGTCAGGCCAACGGCACCATCGTCATCGACCTTCTGCCTGACGTGGCGCCGAAGCATGTGGCGCAGATCGTCGCGCTGGCGAAAGAGGGGGCCTATGACAACGTGGTCTTCCACCGCGTGATCGAGGGCTTCATGGCCCAGACCGGCGACGTGCAGTATGGCAAGAAGGGTGGCGACACCGCGATGGCCGGCATGGGCGGCTCGGCCATGGATGACATCCCGCTGGAGGCCTCGGACATCTCGTTCCAGCGCGGCATCGTCGGCATGGCCCGCGCGCAGGACCCCGACAGCGCCAACAGCCAGTTCTTCATCATGTTCGACGACGGCAGCTTCCTGGACGGGCAATACACCGTCTTCGGCCGGGTGATCTCGGGCATGGAGGTGGTGGACGCCATCAAGAAAGGCGCCGGCGGCAACGGCGAGGTCAGCGACCCCGACGTGATGGCCAAGGTCACGGTGCAGGAATAACGGAAAGGGGCCGCAAGGCCCCTTTTCATTTGCGGGAATGGTGGCAGGCGATCGGCGGGCAAGGTGCGTGAGATCACGCACCCTTCCTCGGCGCCCCCCTTAGGGTGCGTGATCTCACGCACCTCCCCTTGACTCACCTATTCCGCGCAGCCCGACAGGGTGAACTGGTCCCATATCTCGCCCTCGGGGCCGTCCATCACCGCATAGCGCAGCTGGCGGCCGATGTCGGACAGGATCAGGCTTTCGGGGGCCTTGCCGTCGGGCGGCGGGTTGAAATCGGCCTTGCCGCCCTGCAGCGCATAGACCACCCCCGACCAGACCTGGCATTCGGCGATCTGTGCTTCGTCCAGCGGGGCGTCATCGGGGCCGGGGCGGTCGCAGCCCCAATAAAGCCGCCCCTCGTCGCGGCTGATGCCCATGTTCTCGCCGATCTCACCCCAGAGGATGCGGCCGTCGGGCAGGGCAAGCTCCATCACATGCTTGACCATGCCCGACTGTTCCCAGGGTGCCGCGGCGTGAAAGCGCAGTTCGGCCCCCAGCATCGGCTCGGTGTAAAGCGCAAGGCTCATCGGGCAGGCCAGCGCCTGCGCCGGCAGCAGCAGCGCCAGAAGACCCGCCGCCGCCCGCATCAGTCCAGCACCACCAGCGCGTGGCGCTTCTTGCCGGCGGTCAGCTTCAGCGGCTCGGCCAGATGGCTTGCGCCCAGACGCAGGCCCTGATCGGTCACCAGCTCGTCATTCAGCCGCGCACCGCCTTCGGCGATCAGGCGTTTGGCGTCCTTGCCGCTGGCGGCCAGGCCCGCCTTGACGAACAGCTGCACAATGCCCAGGCCTTCCGCCGCCTCGGCCGCCGTCACCCGCACCGTGGGCAGGTCATCGCCCACGCCGCCCCGCTCGAACACCTCCCGCGCGGTGGCCTCGGCCGCCGCCGCGGCTTCGGCGCCGTGCAGAAGCGTGGTCGCCAGATTGGCCAGCAGGATCTTGGCGCCGTTGATCTCGGCCCCCTGCAGCGCGCCCAGGCGGTCGCATTCCTCGACCGGCAGTTCGGTGAAGATCTTCAGGAAGCGGCCCACATCGGCATCGGTGGTGTTGCGCCAGAACTGCCAGAACTCGTAAGGGCTCAGCATGTCGGCGCGCAGCCAGACCGCGCCGCTGGCCGACTTGCCCATCTTGCGCCCGTCCGAGGTGGTCAGCAAAGGCGTGGTCAGCCCGAAGATTTCATGGTCGATCACCCGGCGCGTCAGGTCGATCCCGTTGACGATATTGCCCCACTGATCCGACCCGCCCATCTGCAACAGGCAGCCATAGCGGCGGTGAATCTCAAGGAAATCATAGGCCTGAAGGATCATGTAGTTGAATTCGAGGAAGGAAAGCGATTGCTCGCGGTCCAGCCGCGACTTCACCGATTCAAACGACAGCATCCGGTTCACGCTGAAATGCCGCCCGATGTCGCGCAGGAAATCGAGGTAGTTCAGGCTGTCCAGCCACTCGGCATTGTTCAGCATGATCGCGCCATTGGGCGCGTCGGAATAATCCAGATAGCGGGCGAAGACCTGCTTCAGCCCGTCGATGTTGCGGTCGATCGCCTCGGGCGTCAGCAGCGGGCGTTCCTCGCTGCGGAAGGACGGATCGCCCACCTTGGTGGTGCCGCCGCCCATCAGGGTGATCGGCTGGTGACCGGTCTTCTGCAGCCAGCGCAGCACCATGATGTTCATCAGGTGGCCGACATGCAAGGACGCCGCCGTGGCGTCATAGCCGATATAGGCGGGCACGACCCCCTTCACCAAAGCCTCGTCAAGCGCCTGATAGTCCGTGCAGTCGGCCACGAAGCCGCGCTCGAACATCACTCGCAGGAAGTCGGATTTCGGATGGTAGGTCATGGCTCGCTCGTGCATTAATCCCTGCGGGGTATAGCCGGGCGGGGGGCCAAGGGAAAGATGCTGAAAGCCGGGCCGGTCTGGGCTTTGGGGGCGATGTCGGGCACATCGCTGGACGGGGTGGATGCGGCGATGCTGCTGACCGACGGTCAGGCGATTGCCGAGTTCGGCCCCAGCGCCTTCCGCCCCTTCACGGAAGATGAGCAGGCCACGCTGCGCGCAGCCCTTGGCCGCTGGCCGGGTGAAGACGGGGTCTCCGAAGCCGCCGAGGTGGTGGAAAACGCCCATGTCGAGCTGCTGGCGCGGTTTTCCGGCGCCGCGCTGGTGGGGTTTCACGGCCAGACGCTGGCCCATGATCCGGGTGGGCGCGGCACCCATCAGGCCGGCAACGGCGCCGTTCTGGCCGAGGCTCTGGATTGCACCGTGGTCTGGGATTTCCGGTCGTCGGATGTGGCGATGGGCGGGCAGGGCGCGCCGCTGGCCCCGTTCTTTCACCATGCGCTGGCGCGCCATATCGGGGAAAAGGGGCCGGTGGCCTTCCTGAACCTGGGCGGGGTCGGCAATGTCAGCTGGGTCGATCCGCGTCTGGCCGAACCGCAGGCGCCGGGCGCCTGTCTGGCCTTCGATACCGGTCCCGCCAATGCCCCGGTGAATGACCTGATGCGCGCCCGCCTTGGCCAGCCGCAGGATCAGGGGGGCGCGCTGGCCGCCGCGGGCCGGGCGGATGAGGCGGTGGTGGCGCGGTTCCTGTCTTTGCCCTATTTCTACAGAATGCCGCCCAAGTCACTGGACCGGAACGACTTTCACGATCTTCTTGATCAGGTTGCGCCGCTGGGCGACGCCGATGCCGCCCGCACGCTGACCGCCTGTGCCGCGGCCGCCGTGGCGCGCGGGGCCGAGCATTTCCCGGCGCCGGTCACCCGCCTTCTGGTCACCGGAGGCGGCAGGCACAATGCGGCGCTGATGGACGAACTGGCCGCGCGCCTGCCCGGCGTGGCGGTGGAACCGGTCGAGGCGGCGGGCCTGAACGGCGACATGATCGAGGCGCAGGCCTTCGCCTGGCTGGCGGTGCGCGTGGCGCGCGGCCTGCCGACCTCGGGGCCATCGACCACCGGCGTCGCGGCGGCCATCGGCGGCGGGCAGATCAGCCGCGGCCATGAGGGGTCGATCGCGGGCCCTGGTGCGTGAAATCACGCACCCTACGGGGGCGGTAGGGTGCGTGCTTGCACGCACCACCCGCGCCTACAGCCGCCCCAACCGCTCGGTCAGCAGCGCAAAGAACCCCTCGGCATCGACATCGCCGATGAACAGCGCATTGGCCGGCCGGTCGGTCACGCCCCACCAGTCGGCCACGGTCATGCCGCGCGTCAGGTCGGACTGCACCTCGATTTCCACGTTGATGTGCCGGCCACGGAACAGCCCCGGCGCCAGCAGATAGGCGATGACCGTCGGGTCATGCAGCGGCGCGCCCTCGCTGCCGTATTTCTCCATGTCGAACCGCTCGAAGAAATCCGACCATTCGGCGCAGACCCGGCCGACCTCGGTTCCCAGCGCCCGGAACGCTTCGACCCGGGCGCGGGTTGTCAGCACCTTGTGGGTGACATCCAGCGGCATCACCACAATCGGAACGCCCGATCTGAAAACGATATCAGCGGCTTCCGGGTCAACGTAAATGTTGAACTCGGCCGCCGGGGTGATGTTGCCCACCTCGAAATAGGCGCCGCCCATCAGCACGATCTGCTGCACCCGGCCCGCCACATCGGGGGCGCGGCGGAAGGCTTCGGCGATGTTGGTCAGGGGGCCCAGCGGGCAGAGCGTGACGGTATGCGCCGCCTCGCGCCGCAGGGTCTCGATGATGAAATCCACGCCATGCCCCTCGGCCAGCGGCATCACCGGGTCGGGCATCGCCGGGCCGTCCAGCCCGGTCTTGCCATGCACATGCTCGGCCGTGACCAGCTTACGCTCCAGCGGCCGGTCGCAGCCGGCGTAAACCGGCACGTCGCTGCGCCCGGCCAGTTCGCAGATGATGCGGGCGTTCTTCTGTGTCAGCGCCAGCGGCACGTTGCCCGCGACGGCCGTCAGCCCCAGAACGTCGATCTCGGGCGAGGCGAAGGCCAGAAGGATCGCGATGGCATCGTCCTGCCCGGGATCGGTGTCGATGATGATCTTGCGGGGCGGCTGGGTCATGGCGGTCCTGATCTGGCGTGAAAGCCGCGACAGAAGACCGCATGCCGGCCGATTTGTCCAGCCGGTCAAAAAACAAGGCGCGCCTTTCCGCGCGCCTTGCCGGTTTCTGCATCAGAACGGGCAGTTAGCCGTCGAAGTTCACTTCTTCGATCAGCTTCAGCGCCTCGGGCCGCAGCTTGGCCACATCGGCCAGGCCCAGGCTGTCGGGGGTGAACTCACCCCAGCTTTTCACCAGATCCGACCGTTCCACCCCCGGCTTGACCGGGAATTCGTGGTTGGTTTCGGCATAGATGTGCTGGGCTTCGTCCGAGGACAGCCATTCCATCAGCTTCAGCGCGGCATCCTTGTTGGGCGCCGATTTGGTCATCGCCACGCCCGAGATGTTCATGTGCGTCCCGCCGTTTTCAAAGGTCGGGAAGACGATGCTGACCGAGTTTGCCCATTCCGCCTGCTCGGGGTCGGCCAGCATCTGGCCCATGTAATAGGTGTTGCCCACCGCGATGTCGCACTGACCCGACCAGATCGCCTTGACCTGATCGCGGTCGCCGCCTTCGGGCTTGCGGGCGAGGTTCGCCTTGACGCCTTCCAGCCAGGTCTTGGTGAAGGCCGCATCATGATGGGCCAGCACCGCCGCCGTCAGCGCGACGTTGTAATCATTGGTGCCCGAACGCACGCAGATGCGGCCCTTCCACTTCGGGTCGGCCAGGTCTTCGTAGGTGGTCACATCGCCGGCCGCCACGCGCTCTTTCGAGGCATAGACGATGCGGGCGCGCGCGGTCAGGCCGAACCACTGGTCGGCGGGGTCGCGGAATTCGGCGGGGATATTGGCATCCAGCACCGCGGAATCGACGGGCTGCGTGACGCCGGCATTCACCACTTCCATCAGCCGCGCGATATCGACGGTCAGCACCAGATCGGCAGGCGAACGGTCGCCCTCGGCCACCAGACGCTCGGCCATGCCCTTGTCAACGAAAGCCACGTTCACGGTGATGCCGGTTTCGGCGGTGAAGGCATCCAGCAGCGGCTGGATCAGCTCGGGCTGACGGTGGGAATAGATGTTCACCTCTTCGGCAAGGGCCGGAAGGGCGGTGCCGCACAGGGCAAGGGCGAAGGCGGTCAGGCGCATGGTATCCTCCTGCGAAAACTGCCGCGCTTAAAGCTGACTATTTCACTCAGGTCAATATCCCGAGTGAAAAGATCAGTCATTTTTCGCCGTGCCGGCCCGCGCCGCGCGCGCGGCCTTGTCCTCGGCCCGGACACGGTTCCACAGCGCGTCCATCTCGGCCAGATCGCTGTCTTCGGGGCGCTTGCCAGCCTCGGCCAGCCAGTCTTCGATGCGCGAAAAGCGGCGGGTGAACTTGGCATTGGCCGCCCGCAGCGCCGCCTCGGGGTCCAGCTTCAGATGCCGCGCCAGATTGGCCATGACGAACAGAAGGTCGCCGAATTCCTCGGCGATTTCCTCGGGCCCCAGACTGTCGCGCGCCTCGACCAGTTCTTCCGTTTCCTCGCGCAGCTTGGCCAGAACCTCATCGGTCGAGGGCCAGTCAAACCCCACCCGCGCCGCGCGCTTCTGCAGCTTGACCGCGCGGGTCAGCGCCGGCAGACCCAGCGCCACCCCGTCCAGCACGCGCGCGCCCGATCCGGCCGCCCCGCGTTCGGCCGCCTTGATCTTTTCCCAGTCGGCCGTCTGCTGATCGGCCGACTTGTCGCGGCTTTCGTCGCCGAAGACATGGGGGTGGCGCGCCACCATCTTGTCGGCAATCGCGCGCACCACGTCGTCAAAACCGAACATCCCCTGATCGGCCGCCATCTGGGCATGGAACACCGCCTGAAACAGCAGATCGCCCAACTCACCCGGCAGTTCCTCCCAGGCCTCGCGCGCGATGACATCGGCCACCTCATGCGCCTCTTCGATGGTATAGGGGGCGATGGTGGCAAAGCTTTGCGCAATGTCCCAGGGGCAGCCGCCTTCGGGGTCGCGCAGGCGCCGCATGATTTCCAGAAGGCGGGGCATTCCGCCCTGCGGGTCGTTCACAAGCGCATCGCTGTCGGTCGCAGGCATTGCCGTTCCCCCGGATTTCAGATTTGATCAAAGCGCATAACAGGAGCCCGCCATGCCCGTCCTCAACCGTATCGCAGCCTATGCCGAAGAAATGAAGGGCTGGCGCCGCCATCTGCACCAGCATCCCGAACTGGCCTTCGACTGCTTTGAAACCGCCGACTGGATCATCGCCCGGCTGAAGGAAATCGGCGTGGATGAGGTGCATCCCGGCATCGCGAAAACCGGGATCGTCGCCATCATCAACGGGCAGGGGCCGGGGCCGACCATCGGCCTGCGCGCCGATATGGACGCGCTGCCGATCGTGGAAATCACCGGCGCCGAACATGCCTCGAAAGTGCCGGGCAAGATGCATGCCTGCGGCCATGACGGCCATGTCACCATGCTTTTGGGCGCCGCAAAATACCTGGCCGAGACGCGCAACTTCGCCGGCCGCGTCGCGCTCTTGTTCCAGCCGGCCGAAGAGGATGGCGGCGGCGGTCAGGTGATGGTGCAGGAAGGCGTGATGGACCGTTTCGGCATCGCGCAGGTCTACGGCATCCACAACGCCCCCAACATTCCCTTCGGCCATTTCCTGACCAATCCGGGCGCGCTGATGGCCTCGGTCGATACGGCCTTTGTCTATATCACCGGGCGCGGCGGCCATGGCGCCACGCCGCATGAATGCGTCGATCCGGTGGTGGCGGTGGTGGGCATGGTTCAGGCGATCCAGACCATCATCCCGCGGAACGTCTATGCGCTGGATGAGGCGGTGATCTCGGTCACCCAGATCCACACCGGCACCGCCTCGAACATCATCCCCGAAGAGGCGATGTTCTGCGCCACCATCCGCTGCTTCAAGCCCGATGTCCGCGCGCTTCTGAAGAAACGCTTCTACGAGATCGTCGAGGGCCATGCGGCCGCCTACGGCGTCGAGGCCCGCATCGACTATGACTGGGGCTATCCCGCCACCATCAACCACCCTGAAGAGGCCGCCTTCGCCGCCGAAGTCGCCCGCGAAGTGTCGGGCCCCGATGCCGTGAACGAACATTCGGTGCGCGAGATGGGGTCCGAGGATTTCAGCTACATGCTCGAAGCCCGCCCCGGCGCCTATCTGTTTCTGGGCACCGGCCCGGGCGCCGGGCTGCACCATGCCGCCTATGACTTCAACGACGAAGCCGCCCCGGTCGGCGCCAGCTTCTTCGCCCGGCTGGTGGAACGCGCGCAGCCCCTGGGCTGAGCGCCGGGGGTTTCACACCCCCGGACCCCCGTGGAGTATTTTGAAAGGTGCAAATGCAAAAAGGCGCAAAGGCCCTTGCCCTTGCACCTTTTGAAATACTCCGGGGTGAGGCCCGGAACGGGCCGAGGGGCAGCGCCCCTTAAGCGGTTTGCGCTTTGTCTGGTTCAAAAGCATCACAATTCGCCCAAGCCTTGGGGCGAATTGTGATTCAGGATCAGCGCAAACCGCTTTAGCCGCGGCCTTGCCGCTTGCGTTCATGCGGATCGAGGATGCGCTTGCGCAGGCGGATGATCTTGGGCGTGACCTCGACCAGTTCGTCATCGTCGATATAGGCGATGGCTTCTTCCAGGCTCATCTTCACATGCGGCGTCAGGCGGACCGCTTCGTCGGTTCCGCTTGCGCGCACGTTGGTCAGCTTCTTGCCCTTGAGCGGGTTGACCTCAAGATCATTGTCGCGCGAATGCTCGCCGATGATCATGCCTTCATAAACGTTTTCCTGCGGGCCGATGAACATGCGGCCGCGGTCTTCGAGGTTCCACAGCGCATAGGCCACGGAAACCCCGTTCTCCATGCTGATCAGCACGCCCTGGCGGCGGCCCTGGATGGCGCCCTTGTGCGGCACCCAGCCGTGGAAGATGCGGTTCAGAACGCCGGTGCCGCGGGTGTCGGTCAGGAACTGGCCGTGGTAGCCGATCAGCCCGCGCGAGGGGACATGGGCGACGATGCGGGTCTTGCCCACGCCGGCCGGCTTCATCTCCACCAGATCGCCCTTGCGTTCACCGGTCAGCTTGTCGATCACGGCGCCCGAGTATTCGTCATCGACATCGACGATGACTTCCTCGACCGGCTCCATCTTCACGCCGTCCTCGTCGCGCATGATCACGCGGGGGCGGCTGATCGACAGCTCGAACCCTTCGCGGCGCATGTTCTCGATCAGGACGCCCATCTGCAACTCGCCGCGGCCCGAAACCTCAAACGCCTCGCCGCCGGGGGTGTCAGCGATCTTGATGGCGACGTTGGTTTCGGCTTCCTTGTTCAGCCGGTCGCGGATGACGCGGCTTTGCACCTTGTTGCCGTCGCGGCCGGCCAGCGGCGAATCGTTGATGCCGAAGGTCACGGTGATGGTCGGCGGGTCGATGGGCTGGGCGGGCAGCGCGGTTTCGACCTCAGGCGCGCAGAGCGTGTCGGCCACGGTGGCCTTGGTCATGCCGCCCAGCGTGACGATGTCGCCCGCCACCGCTTCGTCGATCGCGGTCTGGGTCAGGCCGCGGAAGGCCAGAACCTTGGTGACGCGGAACTGCTCGATCCGCTCGCCGGTGCGCGACAGCGCCTTGAGCGTGGTGCCCACGGTGACGCGGCCCGATTCCACCCGGCCGGTCAGGATGCGGCCGATGAAGGGGTCGGCCGACAGGGTGGTGGCCAGCATGCGGAACGGCTGATCGGCCTCGGCGATCTGGCGCGGCGGCGGCACATGGCGCACGATCAGGTCGAACAGCGCCGTCAGGTCCTTGCGCGGGCCGTCAAGGCTGTCATCGGCCCAGCCGGCGCGGCCCGAGGCATAAAGATGGGGAAAATCCAGCTGTTCGTCGGTGGCGCCGAGGTTTGCGAACAGATCGAAGACCTCGTTCAGCGCGCGGTCGGGTTCGGCATCGGGCTTGTCCACCTTGTTCAGCACGACGATGGGCCGCAGGTTCAGCGCCAGCGCCTTGGCCAGCACGAACTTGGTCTGCGGCATCGGGCCTTCGGCGGCATCGACCAGAAGGCAGACGCCGTCCACCATGTTCAGGATGCGCTCGACCTCGCCGCCGAAATCGGCGTGGCCGGGGGTGTCGACGATGTTGATGCGGGTGGCGCCATGTTCGACGCTGGTGCATTTCGCCAGAATGGTGATGCCGCGCTCGCGTTCGATGTCATTCGAGTCCATGGCACGCTCGGCCACGGCCTGATTGTCGCGGAAGGCGCCCGACTGTTTCAGAAGCTCGTCCACCAGGGTCGTCTTGCCGTGGTCAACGTGCGCGATGATCGCAATATTGCGAAGGTCCATGATCTGTCCTGTTAGCTGCGCGTGCCGCATACACGACCCGGCGGGGCTTGGCGAGTCGTCGGGCAAGAAGAATTGGCGACAGAGGGGCGTACCCTATCTCTTGCCGGCCGAGGAATAGACCGCGCCACTCTCACGTTTGCCGACGGCGATCACCGTGACGGTGACGGTATGATCGGCGACCTCATAGACAAGGCGGAGGCCGGGACGCTTCAGCTTGATCTTGTATCGGTCACGCTGGCCGTGCAGCCGGTCGGCCTCGACCCGCGGATGTTCCAGCCGCTCTGCCAGCTTGGTCTTGAGGCGCGCCTGCACGGCGGCATCCAGCGCCCGCCATTCCTTCAGCGCCTTTTCGTGGAAGCGGAGGCTATAGGTCATCCAGCGATACCGGCACGAAGGGGCCAGCGGCCCGCTCGTCGGCAATCGCGTTAAGCGCGGCGTCTTCCACCCGCTCATCAAGCTCATGGCGCGTCACGAAGGCGCCGTCAGCCCCGGACAGCACCTTGCGCCGGGCAAGCCCGGTTTTCGGCAACGCGCCCGTGTGGGGTTTCCTGACCGCGGTCATTCTGCAGCTTTCCGTCGATTGCGCCGCCGATCTGACGGCACATTGCTTAAGAAATAGTGAAGCAACCTTGTCCGGTCAAACGGTATGGCCGTTCATGTGTTCCGCGCTCAGGCCGGAAGATACCAGTCCCGGCGGTGATTGAGGGCGATGACGAGGTTCAGCACCACGGCGCCGGCCAGCGACCAGACGACCTGCATCGGATTGAGCACGAACAGCGCGGCGGTGAACAGGCAGGCGTCCCAGCCCAGCTGAATCCAGCCGGCGCGGATGCCGGTGGCGTCCTGCAGGATGACGGCGACGATCGACACGCCGCCCAGGCTTGAGCCGTGGCGGAACAGGCCCAGAAGCCCGACGCCCGCGATGACGCCGAACAGCACGGCGGCGGCGGCGGGGTGCAGGTGGCTGATCGTGACCCAGGCCGGCAGCGCCTCGGCCAACCAAGAGACGGCCGAGACGGTCAGGAAGGACTTGGCGGCAAAGACCGGGCCCTTGCGCAAGTAGGCAAACAGGTAAAAGGGCAGGTTGACGGTGAAGAACACCCAGCCGAACCCCCAGCCGGTGCCGTAAGAGATCAGCAGCGCCAGCCCCGCCGTGCCGCCCGTCACCAGACCGGCGGTGCGCAGAAGCACGATGCCGAAGGCGCCGCCGATGATCGAGACCAGAAGGCCCTGGGCGTCTTCAAGGGGCGTATGGCGGGGGGTGGTGTCAGTCATTCCCCCGAATTGGGGCGGGACGGAATAAAAGTCAACAATGCTGACGTATCAAGTCGCCACATAACGGTCGCGGCGGTGATTGATCGCCAGAACTGCATTCAGAATGACCACGCCGGGCACCGACCACAGCACCCGGTCCGCCGGAATCCACAGCAGGGCCAGCGCGAACAGCACCGCGTCAAAGCCCATCTGCAGCCAGCCCGCGCGAAAGCCGGTGCGGTCCTGCACCATCAGCGCGACAATGCCGATCCCGCCCAGACTGCCGCCGTGCCGGAAAATCGCCAGCAGGCCCGCCCCGGTGGTGAAGCCGAACAGCACCCCCGCCAGCAGCGGATGCAGCGTCGAGAAATCGAGGTAGCGCGGCATCAGCGCCGCCATCGCCGACAGAAGCGACACCGCGATCAGGCTTTTCACGGTGAAGGCCAGCCCGATCCGCCGCAGGCCCAGCCAGTAGAAGGGCAGGTTGACCACGAAGAACACCGCGCCGAACCCCCAGCCCGAGGCATAGCTGATCACCAGCGCAAGGCCCGCGGTCTGGCCGGTGATGAAGCCCGCGTGTTGCAGGAACTGCAGCCCCAGCGCGCACATCAGCGTGCCGAAGATCAGGCCCTGGGCATCCTCAAAGGCGGTATGGCGGCTGGGTTCGGTCATGGCCGTGCAGTAGCGCGGGTGCCGGGCAGGGGCAAGCCGGCTGTGGCGCCGGTGCCGCAGGGGGCCGCGATCGGGGGCGCATTTCGCCTTTCGGCTTGGCAGGGGGCTGTCTCCTGCGGCAAAAGGCAGCATCCGGCACGAACCAGAGGAGGGCGGATCATGATCTATCGCGATTACGCTTCCGCGGCCGGACTGCGACTCGGCGCTGGCCAATCGTCGTAACCGCCCCCATCGGGGCCATCCTCTGACCCAGCCGGACATCTGACGCCACCCTGCGCCTTTCGCGCCGTGCCGCCCGGATTCCGGTTCCTTCAACCTTCACCCCAAGGGCCGGTCCGTGGCAACGCGCGCCGGATGTATCATGACCTACGAAGAAACCCGTGCCGGGCTGCGCCCGGTTCCCTCGATCGACGCGGTCCTGGCAGCGCATGGCGCCGGCAAGGTGCTTGCGGCGGCGGTTGCCGCCATGCTGCGCGGCCGTTTCCGCAAAACGCGGCCGCCGGATGCAAGCCGCCTGTCAAATCATCTGCGGCGCGACATCGGTCTGCCGCCGGTGGATCTGATCTAGCAAGCGGCTTGCCCTGATCTGCCGGACCGGGCACAACGGTCCGGCATTTTCATGGAGTCCATTATGACGACTGCCGGTCCGATCCGCGCCGAAGTGTTCATTGCCACCAGCCTTGACGGTTTCATTGCCCGGCCCGACGGCGACATCCTGTGGCTGACCGGCCTGCCGGTGCCCGAGGGCGAGGATTTCGGCTATGCCGCCTTCATGGACGGCATCGGCGCCCTTGTCATGGGGCGGGCGAGTTTCGACAAGGCGCTGACATTCCCCGAATGGCCCTATCCGCTGCCGGTGGTGGTGATGAGCCGCAGCCCCGAGCGCGTCACCGTGCCCGAGGCGCTGAAGGGCCGGGTGCGCGTCACCGCCGTGCCGCCGCATCAGCTGTTGCAGGTGCTGGCGGCCGAGGGGGTGGGGCGCGTCTATGTGGACGGCGGTCAGGTGATCCGCGCCTTTCTGGCCGAGGGGCTGATCGACCGCATCATCCTGACGCGGGTTCCCGTCTTCATCGGTGAGGGGCTGCCGCTGTTCGGCCATGGCACGGGCGATATTCCGGCCCGGCTGGTGGCGGTGCGCCACTGGCCGAACGGTTTCGTGCAGACCGAATACGCGCTGAAATGAAAAGGGCCGGGGGAAACCCCGGCCCTTCGTTCCTGCGGCCCCGGACGCCCCGGGGGGCGGGTTCAGCCCGCCAGCGCCTTGTTCAGGTATTCGTCCACCTTTTCCAGGTAGCCCATCGTGGTCAGCCATTTCTGATCGGGGCCGACCAGCAGGGCCAGATCCTTGGTCATCCAGCCGTCTTCGACGGTCTGGACCGTCACCTTTTCCAGCACCTGCGCGAAGTTCATCAGCGCGGTGTTGTTGTCCAGCTTGGCGCGGTGCTTCAGGCCGCCCGTCCAGGCGTAGATCGAGGCGATCGAGTTGGTCGAGGTCGCCTTGCCCTTCTGATGCTCGCGGTAGTGACGGGTCACGGTGCCGTGGGCCGCTTCGGCTTCAACAATCTTGCCGTCGGGCGTCATCAGCACGCTGGTCATCAGGCCAAGGCTGCCGAAGCCCTGCGCCACGGTGTCCGACTGCACGTCGCCGTCATAGTTCTTGCAGGCCCAGACATAGCCGCCCGACCATTTCAGCGCCGAAGCCACCATGTCGTCGATCAGGCGGTGTTCGTAGTGGATGCCGGCGGCCTTGAACTTGTCTTCGAATTCCTCGGCATAGACCTTGGCGAAGATGTCCTTGAAGCGCCCGTCATAGGCCTTGAGGATGGTATTCTTGGTCGACAGATAGACCGGCCAGCCCTTCAGCAAGCCGTAGTTCATCGACGACCGGGCAAAATCGGTGATCGAATCGTCCAGGTTGTACATGCCCATGAACACGCCCGAGGACGGCGCCGAATAGACGTCTTTCTCAATCACCGTGCCGTCTTCGCCGACGAATTTCATCGTCAGCTTGCCCTTGCCGGGGAAGCGGAAATCGGTGGCGCGGTACTGGTCGCCGAAGGCATGGCGGCCGACGACGATCGGCTGGGTCCAGCCCGGCACCAGACGCGGCACGTTCTTGCAGATGATCGGCTCGCGGAAGATCACGCCGCCCAGGATGTTGCGGATCGTGCCGTTGGGCGACTTCCACATCTGTTTCAGGTTGAACTCTTCCACCCGCTGTTCGTCGGGGGTGATGGTGGCGCATTTCACGCCCACGCCGTATTTCTGGATGGCAACGGCCGAGTCGACCGTGATCTGGTCATTGGTGCGGTCACGCTCTTCGATGCCCAGGTCGTAATATTTCAGGTCGATGTCGAGATAGGGCAGGATCAGCTTCTTCTTGATGAAGTCCCAGATGATCCGGGTCATCTCGTCGCCGTCGAGTTCGACGACGGGGTTTTCCACCTTGATCTTGGTCATGTCCGGCCCTTTCGGTTTCGGGGATTCGCCTGGGTGCTGCATAGCGGAAAAGCGGGGGGCGGGAAAGATGGTATGCGATTGCATACCGAAATCAGCCCGGCGGCTGCGTCAATCTGCCCCGGCGGGCGCCGATTTGCCGTTACGTCACAATCCCCTCGCCAGCCTGTGACCGGCCTGTGACTTGCCCGTGCGCGCCGCGCTGGCTAAAAAACGGGACCGCGCCATTTGCGGACAAATGATTTTCAGACCCGGAGACGATTCATGGCAACTGCTGCCGTTCCCGTTGTGTGCTACGACCTGCCGACGATCAGCCGGTTCTTCCGGTCCTGCGCGCTGGCCATCGCCACCCAGCAGACCACCCAGCTTCAGTGGAAGACCTACCGCGACAGTTCGGTGATCAACGCGGTCTATACGGTGCTCTTCTGGAAGGAGCCCCCCGGGTTTGCCGAGGTGAAGACCGGCACCACCCAGGAGATCGAGAAGAAGACAGATGAGCTGCACCAGCAGTTCCTGCTGACCTGGGTGCGCAAGGTCTGCACCGAAGGCCCGGCCAAAGCCCATACCTATGTGACCGAGATGGGCAAGCTGAAGGAATATGCCCGCGACGCCACGATGTCGGTGTTCCGCGAAGCCTCCAGCATCAACAGCGCGGTGATCGGGGAAACCCAGCAGGCCATCACCAATCTGGCGCGGATCAAGCTGGGCGCGCAGGTGGGCGTGGCGCTGATCGGCGCGGTGGCGGGCGTGGCCTTTGTCGGCGCGGCCATGGCGGGCGGCGCGGCGGCCGGGGCGGGAACCACGATCCTGGGCCTGCAGGCCGGCACCACGGGCCTGGGCTTTGCCGCCGTGGGCACTGGCCATGCCATGACCCACAACCTGATCAAGACCTGGGAACAGGGGCCGGGCGCCAAGGTGGCCGCGATCTCGATGGATGCGGGCAAGGCCGTGGTGTCCGAAGGCGGCGGGGCGATTGCCGGCGGCGTGCTGGAACGCGCGCTGGCCGGTTCGGCCAAATCGGCGCAGATCATCAAGTCGGCCGAGGGCGAGATTGCCAAGTATTCCGCCCGGCTGGCGCAGGAGGGTCTGCGCAAGAAGGCCGCCGCCAAGGCCACCAACATCGTCGCGCAGCGCACCGCGCAGGTGACGGCCCAGCAGACCGCGCAGCGCGGCTTCCAGGCCACCGCCGGACGTGCGGCGGCGGGCGGCATGTTCCTGCCGGTGGCCTTTGCAGCCTGGGATATCTGGGATGCGGTGGGCGACTACCGCGACACCATGGCGGCGAACCGCTAGGCGGCGGGGCCGCGGCCTGCGAACCAGGCCGCGGCCCTTTCCCTGACCCAGTCCCAGATCGCCGGGGCGCCGCGGGCCACCTTGGCGCCAACCCGCGTCTGCAACTGGTCGTAGGTCACATCATAAGTCACCCAGGTACCGCCGCCGGATTGCAGGTTGGCCATGACCGGCTGCACCCGGTCCAGCGCCTTGGCAAAGACCGCGTCCGGCGTCGCGGCCGCCTCGAATTCATCCCAGAGCGCGCGGAAATCCGCGGCCTGATCGGGCGGCAGCAGGCCGAAGATGCGCTCGGCCGCGCGCTGTTCGGCCGCCACGGTATCGGCGCTGGCATGGGCCGCGCCGTTTGCCGAATGGATCGGCACGTCGCCCACGTCAATTTCCACCAGATCATGGATCAGCAGCATGCGGATCACCCGGCCGATCTGCACCCCTTCGGGCGCCTGATCGGCCAAGACCATGGCATAAAGCGCCAGATGCCAGCTGTGTTCGCCTGAATTCTCGCGCCGCGACCCGTCGCACAGCGTCGTGGCCCGGAGGACCGATTTCAGCCGGTCCGCCTCATTCAGGAAGGCGAACTGTGCGGCCAGCCGGTCGGCGCCGGTCAATGCCCGACCGAGTCGCGCGGGGCCTGCGGGGCGGCGGTGCCGCGGCGCTTGGCCTCCAGCGTGGCTTCCAGGAACTTGCGCGCCTTGCGTTCGGCCAGGATCACGCGGACCGCCGTCATATAGGCCTCTTGCGTGGTGGGCGACATGTCCAGAAGCACCTTCGAGACCTTTTCGAAGAAGCGGTCATCGCCCAGCTCGTCCTGCGCCTCGATCACGTCCTTCGCCAGCGCTTCGGTCAGATCCTGCAGGATGCCCATGTCAGCGGCTCACCTCGCCCAGACGGCGCTTCACATAGGTCGAAACCGTGTCGATCATCGGTTTCATGTGCTGTTCGTCGTCCTTGAAGAAGTGGTCGGCGCCTTCCACCTGTTCGTGGGTGATGGTGATGCCCTTCTGCTCATGCAGCTTGTTCACCAGGCTGACCGTATCCTTGGGCGGCGCCACCTTGTCGGCGGTGCCGTTGATGATCAGCCCCGAAGAGGGGCAGGGCGCCAGGAAACTGAAATCGTAAAGGTTGGCCGGCGGCGCGACCGAGACGAAGCCGGTAATCTCGGGCCGCCGCATCAGAAGCTGCATGCCGATCCAGGCGCCAAAGCTGAAGCCCGCGACCCAGCAATGCTTGGCGTTCTGGTTCATCGACTGCAGGTAATCCAGCGCGCTGGCGGCATCGGACAACTCGCCGATGCCCATGTCATATTCGCCCTGGCTGCGCCCGACGCCGCGGAAGTTGAAGCGCAGCACCGTGAAGCCAAGGTTGTAGAAGGCGTAGTGCAGGTTATACACCACCTTGTTGTTCATCGTGCCGCCATACTGGGGATGGGGATGCAGCACGATGGCGATCGGCGCGTCACGTTCCTTCTGGGGGTGGTAGCGGCCTTCAAGGCGGCCTTCGGGGCCGGCAAAAATCACTTCGGGCATTCGTTCCGCCTGCTTTCCTCGCGCGATTGTTGACTCAATCGCTCGGATAACTTAGAACCATTCCAAAGAACGCGGCCCTTGGACGGCATTACCGGTTTCAGGTAATGTCCGGTGGCTTTCGCGTCAATGGATTTGCAGGTGAAACATGAAACTCTCGACCAAGGGACGTTACGCGATGGTGGCGCTGGCCGATCTGGCGCTGGCCAGCGGCGATGACCTGATGTCGCTGGCGGCGATTTCCAAGCGGCAGGATATCTCGCTGCCCTATCTTGAGCAGCTGTTCGTCAAGCTGCGCCGCGCCGGTCTGGTCGAAGCGGTGCGCGGCCCGGGCGGCGGCTACCGGCTGGCCCGCGATCCGGCCGATATCCGGGTGTCCGATGTGATGGAGGCGGTCGAGGAAACCGTCGATGCCATGCACACCGGGGCGGGGGCCTCGGGCGGGGTGTCGGGCAGCCGGGCGCAAAGCATGACCAACCGGCTGTGGGAGGGGCTGAGCGCCCATGTCTATGTCTTCCTGCACCAGACGACCCTGGCCGAGGTGATCGGCAACAAGATGAAACCCTGTCCGGCGGTGCCGGCGCTGTTCCGGGTGGTGGACGAATGACCGCCGTCAGAACCGGGGGCCAGCCCCCGGGCCCCCGGGATATTTTTGGAGAGAGGATGGGGCATGTCCCGCATCTATCTTGACTGGAACGCCACAACCCCGCTGCGGCCCGAGGCCCGGGCGGCGATGGTTCAGGCCATGGATGTGGCGGGCAACCCGTCTTCCGTCCATGCCGAGGGGCGGGCGGCGAAGAAGCTGATCGAACAGTCGCGCGAACGTCTGGCGGCGGCGCTGGGGGCGGAGGGGGCGGACATCGTCTTTACCTCGGGCGCGACCGAAGCGGCGGCGCTGGCGCTGGAGGGGCGGGGGCTGGCCTGCGCGGCGGTCGAGCATGAGGCGGTGGCGGCCTGGTGTGACGCCGCGCTGCCGGTCGATGCCGAGGGCCGGGTGACGGTGGCCGATCCGGCCCGCAGCGCCCTGCAGGTCGCCAATTCTGAAACCGGCGTGCTGCAGGACCTGCCCGAAGGGCTGGCGGTTTCCGACCTGACGCAGGGCTTCGGCAAGCTGCCTTTGGCCTTCAACTGGCTGGGCTGCGACATGGGGCTGATCTCGGCCCACAAGCTGGGCGGGCCGAAGGGCGTGGGGGCGCTGGTCCTGCGGCGGGGGCTGGATGTCACGGCGCGGCTGCGCGGCGGCGGGCAAGAGATGGGCCGGCGTGCCGGGACCGAGAACCTGATCGGCATCGCGGGCTTTGCCGCCGCCGCCGAAGCGGCTGCGCGCGATCTGGCCGACGGGGTCTGGGAGCGGGTGGCCGAGATTAGAAATATTCTAGATTCAGCATTGTCGGCCGAAGGAATCGGGACTATTTCGGTCGGGAAATCGGCGCGGCGGCTGCCCAACACGCTGAACCTGATCGCGCCCGGCTGGAAGGGCGAAACCCAGGTGATGGCGATGGACCTTCAGGGCTTCGCCATCTCGGCCGGCTCGGCCTGTTCGTCGGGCAAGGTGCGGGCCAGCCGGGTGCTGAAGGCCATGGGCCATTCCGATGAGCGGGCGGCAGAGGCCATCCGCATTTCGGTCGGCCCGGCGACGACCGAGGAAGAGGTTCTGCGCTTTGCCGGCGTCTGGGCCCGGGAATACCGCCGCATCCGTTCGCGCGCGGCATGAAGTTCGGGGCAAAAGCCCCTGAGAAGGAAAGGAAAAGCCATGGCTGCCCTTGAAACCGAAGTCCGCGATGGCGTCGATCGTGAGACGATCGAGACCGTGCAGGCCATGGCCGGCAAGTACAAGTACGGCTGGGAAACCGAGATCGAGATGGAGTTCGCCCCCAAGGGGCTGAACGAGGATATCGTCCGCCTGATCAGCCAGAAGAACGGCGAGCCGCAGTGGATGCTGGACTGGCGTCTGGCCGCCTATCGCCGCTGGGTGCAGATGGAAGAACCCCGCTGGGCGATGCTGAGCTACCCCGAGATCGACTATCAGGACCAGTATTACTACGCCAAACCCAAAAGCATGTCGGTCAAGCCCAAAAGCCTTGACGAGGTGGACCCCAAGCTGCTGGCCACCTACGAAAAGCTGGGCATCCCCCTGAAGGAACAGGCGCTTCTGGCCGGCGTCGAGGCGCCCGAGGGCGAGCGCAAGGTGGCGGTGGATGCGGTCTTCGATTCGGTTTCGGTCGGCACCACCTTCAAGGAAGAGCTGAAGAAGGCCGGCGTCATCTTCTGCCCGATTTCCGAGGCGATCCGCGATTACCCGGAACTGGTGCAGAAGTATCTCGGCTCGGTCGTGCCGCAGTCGGACAACTTCTTTGCCACGCTGAATTCGGCGGTCTTTTCGGACGGCAGTTTCGTCTATGTGCCGCCGGGCACGCGCTGCCCGATGGAGCTTTCGACCTATTTCCGCATCAACGCCGAAAACACCGGCCAGTTTGAACGCACGCTGATCATCTGCGACAAGGGCGCCTATGTGTCCTATCTGGAAGGCTGCACGGCGCCGAAGCGCGACACCCATCAGCTGCATGCCGCTGTGGTGGAAATCGTCATTCTGGAAGATGCCGAGGTGAAATATTCCACCGTCCAGAACTGGTATCCGGGCGATGAAAACGGCAAGGGCGGCATCTACAACTTTGTCACCAAGCGCGCCGATTGCCGGGGCGACCGGGCCAAGGTGATGTGGACGCAGGTCGAAACCGGCAGCGCGATCACCTGGAAATACCCGTCCTGCATCCTGCGCGGCAATGACAGCCAGGGTGAGTTCTACTCCATTGCCATCGCCAACAACGCCCAGCAGGCCGACACCGGCACCAAGATGGTGCATCTGGGCAAGCGGACGAAATCGCGCATCGTGTCCAAAGGCATCAGCGCGGGCCGGGCACAGAACACCTACCGCGGTCTGGTCAGCATGCACCCCAAGGCCACCGACAGCCGCAATTACACCCAATGCGACAGCCTTCTGATCGGCGACAAATGCGGGGCGCACACGGTTCCCTATATCGAGGTGAAGAACAACTCGTCCCGGGTGGAACATGAGGCGACGACCAGTAAGGTCGATGACGATCAGCTGTTCTACTGCCGCTCGCGCGGGATGGATGAGGAAGAGGCGGTCGCGCTGGTGGTGAACGGCTTCTGCCGCGAGGTGCTGCAGGCCCTGCCGATGGAATTCGCCATGGAGGCGCAAAGCCTTGTGGCGATCAGCCTTGAAGGGTCGGTCGGCTGAGTCCGGCCCCCGAAACCGGGAGAGCATCATGATCGTCACCACCACCCCCTCGATCGAAGGCCGGTCGATCACCGGCTATCTGGGCATTGTCACGGGTGAGGCCATTCTGGGCGCGAACATCTTCCGCGACCTGTTTGCCGGCATCCGCGATATCGTCGGCGGCCGCTCGGCGGCTTATGAAGAGGAACTGGGCAAGGCGCGGCGCACCGCGCTGGCCGAGATGCAGCAGACAGCGGCGGCCCTTGGCGCCGATGCCGTGGTGGGCGTGGATCTGGATTACGAGGTCATCAACAACATGCTGATGGTTTCGGCCTCGGGCACGGCGGTGCGCCTTGGCTGATGATGCATCCCCCGGCGGGCTGAAGCGCCCCGAACTGACCCTGCCCGAAGCCGAAGCGGCGGCGCTGCGCGCGGCTTATGCCGAGGCGCGGGTGATCCTGGAATACGGATCCGGCGGATCGACGGCGGTGGCGGCGGAACTGCCGGGCAAGACCATCTTCTCGGTCGAAAGCGACAAGTCCTGGGCCAAGGGCATGCAGGCGTGGTTCGCCGCCAATCCGCCGGCCTCGGCCCCGGTGATCCACCATGGCGACATCGGCCAGACCAAGGCCTGGGGCCATCCGAAGTCGCTGAAAAGCCACCGCAAATGGCCGGGCTATGCGCTTTCGGTCTGGGACCGGCCCGATTTCGTGGCCCCCGATACCGTTCTGATCGACGGGCGCTTTCGCAGCGCCTGTTTCATGACCGTGCTTCTGAAGACGAAGGCCCCGGTCACCGTGCTGTGGGACGATTACATCGGCCGCCCGCGCTATGCCCGCGTGGAAAGCCTTGTGAAGCCCGTGGCCACCTATGGCCGGATGGTGCGTTTCGACGTGGTGCCGATGGCGCTGCCGCCCGAAGCGCTGGGAATCCTGGCCGACAGCTTTCAGGACCCGCTCTAGGCGCGGTCCACCGGATTGAATGAGGATATGATGCTGGAAATCAACAATCTGCACGTCAAGCTTGAGGAAGAGGACAAGGTCATCCTCCGCGGGGTCGATCTGAAGATCGGGCCGGGCGAAGTGCATGCGATCATGGGGCCGAACGGCTCGGGCAAATCCACCCTGTCCTATGTCCTGTCGGGCCGCGACGGCTATGAGGTGACGGAAGGTTCCGCGACGCTGGAAGGCGCCGAACTGCTGGAGATGGAGCCGGAAGAACGTGCGGCCGCGGGCCTGTTCCTGGCCTTCCAGTATCCGGTGGAAATTCCGGGCGTCGGCAACATGACCTTCCTGCGCACCGCGCTGAACGCGCAGCGCAAGGCGCGCGGCGAAGATGAACTCTCGGCCGGTGATTTCCTGAAACTGGTGCGCGAAAAGGCCAAAACGCTGAAGATCGACGCCGACATGCTGAAGCGCCCGGTCAACGTGGGCTTCTCGGGCGGGGAAAAGAAGCGCAACGAAATCCTGCAGATGGCGGTGCTGGAACCGCGCATGTGCATTCTGGACGAAACCGACTCGGGTCTGGACGTGGACGCGATGAAGCTGGTTGCAGATGGCGTGAACGCCCTGCGCGATGCCGGGCGGTCTTTCCTGGTCATCACGCATTATCAACGGCTTCTGGACCATATCAAACCCGATGTGGTGCATATCATGGCCGCCGGCCGCATCGTGAAGACCGGCGGGCCGGATCTGGCGCTTGAGGTGGAAAACAACGGTTACGCCGACATTCTGGCCGAGGTGCAGTGATGGCTTTGCCGCAGGCGAAACAGGACGCGCTGGCGGCGCGGATTGCCGGGCTGACGCTGCCGCAGGGCGGCTGGCTGGGCGCCGCGCGGGCCGAGGCGCTGGCGCGGCTGACGGCGATGGGCCTGCCGGGCAAGCGCGACGAATACTGGCGCTACACCGATCCTTCGGCGCTGGTCGCGCCGGCGGCGCCCAAGGCGGCGCTGTTCGATCCGGGCGATGAACGCCCGGCCTTCGACGGCATCGACCGGGTGAAGCTGGTCTTCACCGATGGCGTTTTCGATGCCGCCGCGTCGGACGATCCGGCGCTGGCGGGGGTGGAGATCGAGCGGCTGGCCAAGGCCGGCGGCGCCGATATCCACTGGGCGCAGGGGCTGTACGGCGTGCTTGAGGCGCGGGGGCAGGTGCCGGTGGCCCGGCCGCTGGCGGCGCTGAATTCGGCCTTCGCGACCGATGGCGTGCTGATCCGGGTGACGGGCAGGGCGTCGAAACCGGTTTCCCTGATTTACCGCCATGAATCAGAGACTTCTGACGCGATCCTGCACCATTGCGTGAAGGTGGAATCCGGGGCCGAGTTCACGCTTCTGGAAAGCGGTCCGGCGGCGGCGCGGTTCTGCAAGGTGCTTGAGGTCGAGGTGGCCGATGGCGCGCGCTTCCACCACATCCGCGCGCAGGGCCGCGACCATGAACGCCGCGCGGTGACCCATGTCTTCGCCCGTCTGGGCGAAGGGTCGCTGTTCAAATCCTTTACCCTGACCGCCAACGGCCGGATGACCCGGAACGAGGCGGTGCTGGAACTGACCGGCGATGATGCGGTGGCCCATGTCGCCGGCGCCTCGATGGGCGACGGAGAGTTCCATCATGATGACACGGTCTTTGTCACCCATGCGGCCGAACGCTGCGAAAGCCGGCAGGTCTTCAAGAAGGTGCTGAAGAACGGCGCGGTGGGGGTGTTTCAGGGCAAGATTCTGGTCAAGCCCGGCGCGCAGAAGACCGACGGCTACCAGATTTCGCAAAGCCTGCTTCTGGATGAGGACAGCCAGTTCCTGGCCAAGCCCGAGCTGGAGATCTACGCCGATGACGTGAAGTGCAGCCACGGCAGCACCTCGGGCGCGATTGACGAGACGGCGCTTTACTATCTGCGCTCGCGCGGGGTGCCGCTGCGGCAGGCGCAGGCGCTTCTGGTGCTGGCCTTCCTGGCCGAAGCCATCGCCGAGATCGAGGATGAGGCGATTGCCGATGATATCCGCAGCCGGCTGGAAGGCTGGCTGGACCGGCACGCGCATTAGGGGGCGAAGGTGGCCTTGCTGTCCGATATCGGTGAAGCCTGGCGCCGTCCGGCCTTGGTGGTGCGGCGCCATCTGAACCGCGGGCGGTCCGAGCCGTTCCTGTTCACCTTCCTGTTCGTCTTCCTGCTTCTGGCCTTTGTCGCGCAATGGCCGCAGGCGGCGCGGGTGACGGCGCTGCAGCCCGAGGTGCCGCTGGCGCCGCAGCTTCTGGGCCGGGCGCTGGCGCTTCTTGCAACGATTCCGGTCTGGTACGGGCTGGCGGCGCTGGGGCATCTGGCGGCGCGGGCGATGGGCGGGCAGGGCGACTGGTACGGCGCGCGTCTGGCGCTGTTCTGGACGCTGGCGCAGATTGCGCCGCTGATGCTGCTGGCCGGGCTGGTGGCGGGCATGATCGGGCCGGGGCCGCAGCTGACCGCGACCGGCATCGTGACCTTCGCCGCCTTCGCGCTGTTCTGGGCGCTGAACCTGCGCGAGACCGAGAGGGGCGCATGACAGCCCTGACCCAACTTCTGCGGCTGACGCTGCTGGACCCGCGGGCGGCCGCGCGCGTGGTGATCGGGCTGAACCTGCCCCTTGCCACGGCCTGGACGGCGCTGGCCCTGACCACGGTTCTGGCGGCGATCCTGTCGCATCTGACGATCACGCTGATGGGCGGGCCGCAGGCCGAGGTGCCGGCGCTGTTTTCATCGCCGCTGCTGGTGGCGGGGGTGCAGGGCGGCGTTCAGGCGGTGGGGGCGGTGCTGGCCTGGGCCGTCGGGCGCCGCGCCGGGGGCCATGGCACGCTGGCGCAGGCGGTGGCGCTGTTCGCCTGGCTGGAGGCGGTGCTTCTGGTGGCGCAGGCGGCGCAGTTCCTGCTGACGGTGCCGGCGCCGGGGCTGGCCGAAGTGATCGGCATCTTGTCCTTTGCGCTGTTCCTGTGGCTTCTGACCGTCTTCGTGGCCGAGTTGCACGGGTTCGTGCGGCCCGGTCTGGTCTTGCTGTCGATCCTCGCCACCGGCTTCGTGCTGGCGCTGGTCGTCGCCATCGTTCTGGTCGCCGTCTTCGGCGCCGAGGGGGTTTCCCGTGTATGACATTGCCCGCATCCGTGCCGATTTTCCGATCCTGTCGCGGCAGGTGAACGGCAAGCCGCTGGTCTATCTGGACAACGGCGCCAGCGCCCAGAAGCCGCAGGCGGTGATTGACGCGGTGACGCAGGGCTATGCGATGGAATATGCCAATGTGCATCGCGGCCTGCATTACCTGTCGAACCTTGCGACCGAGAAGTATGAGGCGGTGCGCGGCAAGGTCGCGCGCTTCCTGAATGCCGGTTCGGAAGACGAGATCATCTTCACCACCGGCACGACCGAGGGGATCAACCTGATCTCTTACGCCTGGGCCGCGCCGCGCCTGCAACCCGGCGACGAAATCGTGCTGTCGGTGATGGAGCATCACGCCAATATCGTACCCTGGCATTTCCTGCGCGAACGGCAGGGGGTGGTGCTGAAATGGGTCGATTGCGACCTGAACGGCGATCTGGACCCGCAGGCGGCGATTGACGCGATCGGGCCGAAGACCCGGCTGGTGGCGGTGACCCAGATGTCGAATGTCACCGGCACCGTGGTGGATGTGGCGGCGATCTGCGCGGCGGCGCGGGCGCGGGGCGTGCCGGTGCTGGTCGATGGCAGTCAGGGCGCGGTGCATATGCCGGTCGATGTGCAGGCCATGGGCTGCGATTTCTACGCGATCACCGGGCACAAGCTTTACGGCCCCTCAGGCTCGGGCGCGATCTATGTCAGTGCCGCGCGGCAGGCCGAGATGCGGCCCTTCCTGGGCGGCGGCGACATGATCCGCGAGGTGTCGAAGGATGCCGTCAGCTATGCCGACCCGCCGATGAAGTTCGAGGCCGGCACGCCGGGCATCGTCCAGCAGATCGGGCTGGGCGTGGCGCTGGATTACCTGACGGCGCTGGGGATGGATAACATCGCGGCGCATGAGCGCGCCTTGCGCGACTATGCGCGGTCGCGGCTGGGGGGCCTCAACTGGCTGAACGTGCAGGGCAATTCGGCGGGGAAGGGGGCGATATTCTCGTTCACCCTCGACGGCCCGGCCCATGCCCATGACATCTCGACCGTGCTGGACAAGCGGGGCATCGCGGTGCGGGCGGGCACCCATTGCGCCATGCCGCTGATGGCGCATTTCGGCGTGTCGGCGACCTGCCGGGCCTCCTTCGCGCTGTATAACACCGAAGCCGAGGTGGATGCGCTGGTCTCGGCGCTGGAGCTGTGCCACGAGCTGTTCGGCTAGGGCGCCACGGCAGGGCTATGCCCGGCCGCCGGGTGGGCAGCCGACGCTTGTGCCCCTTGGTTTATGTTTCAAAACCTGCCGACGCCGCGCGTCTTGATGCCGGCGCGGAATGCCCGCCCGAGGGGGCGGTCGGGCATTGCCCGGGCGCGCTTCGCGCTTGATTCCCGGGCGGGAAGGGGTCCGTCCGCTGCGCAGGTCGCGTGGGTGCGATTGAGTGTTGTGAAAGACGGCCCACATGGGGTAAATTGATACCTCACATTGTAATCACCTGTAAATCAACGCTTTTATCTTTCCTGCGCCGCTTGACGCTGATCCCCGCTTCGGCGATAAGCCCGCATCCGAGTTTCCGGGGGGCAACCCCCGCCAACCCTCATGGGACGCCACCGATGAAAACCTTCACCGCAACGCCGGCGGACATCGAGAAGAAGTGGATCCTGATCGACGCTGAAGGCGTCGTTCTGGGCCGCCTTGCCACGATCGTCGCCAACATCCTGCGCGGCAAGAACAAGCCGACCTTCACCCCCCATATGGACATGGGTGACAACGTCATCGTCATCAACGCCGACAAGGTGCAGATGACCGGCGCCAAGCGCGACGACAAGCGCTATTACTGGCACACCGGCCACCCGGGCGGCATCAAGTTCCGCACCGCCCGTCAGGTGCTGGAAGGCAACCACCCCGAGCGCGTCGTGATCAAGGCCGTTGAGCGCATGATCACCCGCAACCGTCTGGGCCGTCAGCAGATGACCAACCTGCGCGTCTATGCCGGCGCCGCCCATCCCCATGAAGCCCAGCAGCCCGCCGTCCTGGACGTGAAGGCGCTGAACCCGAAGAACACCCGGAGCGCGTGAAGATCATGGCCGACATCAAGTCTCTCGACGATCTGAAATCGGCGGTGGGTGCTGCGGCCCCGGTCGCCGAAGCCGCTGCTCCGCGCACCCCGGTGCGTGACAAGCTGGGCCGGTCCTATGCCACCGGCAAGCGCAAGGACGCGGTCGCCCGCGTCTGGGTCAAGCCCGGCTCGGGCAAGGTGACCGTGAACGGCAAGGAAATGGCGGCCTATTTCGCCCGTCCCGTGCTGCAGATGATCCTGAAGCAGCCCTTCACCATCGCCAATGTGGAAGGCCAGTTCGACGTTTACGCCACCGTTTCGGGCGGCGGTCTGTCGGGTCAGGCCGGCGCGGTGAAGCACGGCATCTCGAAGGCGCTGCAGCTTTACGAACCGGCGCTGCGTGGCGCGCTGAAGGCCGCGGGCTTCCTGACCCGTGACAGCCGCGTCGTGGAACGCAAGAAGTACGGCAAGGCCAAGGCCCGCCGGTCCTTCCAGTTCTCGAAGCGCTGATCCTTCGGAAAACCGCTTGCGGAAAGGCGCCTTCGGGCGCCTTTTTCTTTGGCCCGAACCCGGAGCCCGCACCATGTATCTGCCGCCCCATTTCACCGAAGCCGACCCGGCCGAGGCCGACCGCCTGATCGACGCCTTCCCGCTGGCCTGCCTGGTGGCCCAGACGCCCGGGGGGCTGGCGGCGAACCACCTGCCGCTGTTGCGCGACGGCGCCGGGATGATCGGCCATGTCGCCCGCGCCGGCGGCCTGCACCAGATGCTTCCGGACGGGGCCGAGGTGCTGGCGGTCTTTCGCGGTGAAGACAGCTATATCTCGCCCAACTGGTACCCCTCGAAGGCCGAAACGCACCGCGCCGTGCCGACCTGGAACTATCAGGTCGTCCACATCGCCGCCCGCATCCGCTGGGACGACAGCCCCAAGTTCAAGCGCCGCGCCGTGGGCCTGCTGACCCGGCGGATGGAAGGCACCGAAGGCTGGCGCATGGCCGACGCGCCGGCGGATTACATGGAAGCCATGCTGGCCGCCATCGTCGGGTTTGAACTGACGATCACCCGCGTCATCGCCAAGACCAAGACCAACCAGAACCGCAGCGACGCCGATTTCCTGTCGGTGCAGGCCCGGATGGCGGCACAGGGCAAACCCGCCCTCGCCGCCCGCATGGCACGGATGGGGCGGGGCGGCAGCTGAAGCGCCGCCCGCCGAAGCGGCAGTTGCCCGAAACATCGGCAGCCGCGCGCCGCAGCGCAGCGCCCGGCGTTGACTTCAGGCACCCCGCCTGCAATCTAGCCGCGAAGGCCGGTTGCCGGCGGTTCGGAGACAAAGACATGAAGCCTGGCAAGCCGCTGGCCTCACCGGAAAAGCCCCTGCGGGCGCTGGTGATCAACCTTGACCGCGATCTGGACCGGATGGAGCAGATGCGGCGGCTGTTTGCGCCTCTGGATTTCGTGCGGCTGGAACGTTCGCCCGGCGTGCTGATGAGCGAGCTGCCGCGTGCACTGGCGGTGCATCTGTCGGGGCGCAACGATGTGCGTGCGGGGATGATGGGGGTTTTTCTGGCCCATGTCCGCGCCTGGGAGACGGTGGCGGCCGGCGGCGAATGGGCGCTGATCCTTGAGGATGACATCCGCATGGTGCGCGGCGGCATCCTGCGCCGGCTGGTGGCGCCGAAGGATGCCGAGCTGATCTTTGTCAACAGCCGCGCCGACCCCGAGCCGCGCAAGAAGGTGCAGGCCGCGCGCCCCGACATCCGCCCGACGCTGGACATGATCGACCGCAAGCTGATGCCCGAGGCGGGGCAGAAGGCACCGGGCGGCGACGGCTATCTTCTCAGCCCCGAAGGCGCGCGCAAGCTGCTGGCGGCGGTCGAGGCCGACGGGTTCCGCGGCCATGTCGACTGGCGCATCTGGCGCTATACCCTGCCGCAGGAGGAAACCCGGGTCAAAATTGCCGGCAGCTGGCTGGAAGGCGGCTCGGGTCTGGTGCCGCCGCGTGAAAAACAGGCGCTGCAATGGGGCGTGGTGCGCGGCTACTGCGCCTCGCCCTGGATGGTGACGCCGGGCGGCGTGCCCAGCACGCGCATCACCAGCGACATCGAAGGCGGCGTGACCGCGGCCCCCGACGAAGGCGACAGCTTCGGCAAGCGCCTTGCCATGGGCCCTGCCTCTTGCCCGAAAGAAATGGGGACGCGGCTGGTTTCCCCGAACGATCTGGAAGGTGAGGCCCCGGCCGAGGTCGATGCGCTGCCGCTGGACCGCGCGGTGCCCTACTGCTTTGACTTCGCCCGCCGCCAGATGATCCTGACGCTTCATGACCGGCCGCTGGACCTGCTGGAAGAGCCGTTCTTCTATATCGCGCAGCGCAAGGCGATGAAGGAAGTGGCCTATGTCGGGTTCGACCGGCTGGATGAGGTGTTCGGCACAACCGCGCCGGCTCAGCCCGTCATGATCTTTTCGCTGGGCCGTACCGGATCAATCCTCTTGGACGGGCTGATCGGCACCACGATGCGCTGGTCGCTGTCGGAACCCGACGCGATCAGCCAGCTTGCCCTGTCGCGGCTGAAAACCGCCGTGCTGACGCCCGAGGAACGGCGCAGCCTCTACTGGCATTCGCTGTCGCCGCTGATGAACCTGGCGGGGCAAGAGGGCTGCGCGGTCAAGCTGCGCTCGCAGGTCAGCAGTGCGGCGGGCGAGGTGGCCCGTGCCTTCCCCGAAGCGCGTTTCGTCTTCATGGTGCGCGAGCGCAAGGCCTGGTCGCGGTCAACCTTCCGCGCCTTCCGCCTGCCGCCGGAACGGGTGGCGCACCGGCTTCTGGAGGGGATCAAGGGCATCGCGCAACTGCGCGCCGCCGGGGTGGACCTGCAGATCCTGCGTTATGAGGATGTGCTGAAAGACCCCGCCGCCGAACTGCGCCGGCTGGTCGGCGCCCATGCCGACCGGGTTCCCGATTTTGAGGCGCGCGTGGCCGAGGTGATGGGCCGCGACTCGCAGGCGGGCAGCGTGCTGGAACGCGGCAAGATCACCCGCCCGCCCGAGGAAGAGGCCGAATGGGTCGAAAAGTTCGAGGCGCATTGGGCCAAGGTGCGCCCGGCCGAAGTGCCCGACGGCGTGCCGGAATACCTGATCTGAACCAGGGCCCGCTTCGGCGGGCCTTTTCCTTGGCCCGCCAATAAAAAAGGCCGGGATCGCTCCCGGCCCAGTCAGGGGACCATTTGGGGGCGGCGGGGTCAGTCCCGCCAGAAGGGTTTCTGAGCCTCGGATTCGGCCGTCAGCGGATCAAGCCCGATGTCGCGCAGCACATGGCCGTCCAGCCGTTTCAGCGCATGGCGGGTGCGGCGGCGGTTCTCCCAGGTGAACACGGTCAGCGCGACGGCGAAGGCAATCCGCGACAGGGGCGGAAGCGGGCGGTCGAGGGCGATCGTGATGGACATGGGAGTCTCCATTTGTATTGATACAAAATCGGTGTTTCTGTAGGTACAATATACAATCCCGCGAATCTGGCCGCCAGAGGAACATTGTAATGGAGACAAATTGGACACCGGTCCTGTCCGACGCCGCCGGACCCAAGTATCTGGCGCTGGCCCGGGCGCTGCGCGATGCGATCCGCACCGGCGCGCTGGCCGAGGGCAGCCAGCTGCCCACGGTGCGCGACCTGGCCTGGCGGCTTGAGGTCACGCCGGGCACGGTCAGCCGCGCCTATCAGATCGCGACGCAGGAAGGGCTGCTGGAGGCGACGGTGGGCCGGGGCACATTCGTCGCCGCCCGCGCGCCGCGTCTGGGGCCGACGCAGGCGCTGTTTGTCGAACGCGATCCGGGGGTGATGCAGGGGCGGGTGGACCTGCGGTCACCGCAACTGCCCGATGTCGGCCAGCCCGGCCATATCGCGGCGGCGTTGCGGCGGATGGCCGATACGGCGGTGGGTGAGGACTGGATCGACTATGCCAGCCAGCGGGCCGAGGCGCCCCTGCGCGCGGCGGTCTGTGACTGGCTGTCGGCGCGGGTGCTGGGGCCGATGGGCGCCGATGACGTGGCGCTGTCGCACGGCGGGCAAAGCGCCATCAACATGGTGCTGTCGATCTGCCTGCGCGGCGACCGGCCGGTGGTGCTGACCGAAGACCTGGCCTATCCGGGCTTCCGCTATGCCGCCCGGGCGGCGCGGGCCGAGGTGGTGGGCATCGAGATGGATGACGAGGGCATCCGCCCCGACGCGCTTGAGGCCGCCTGCCGGCGCCACGGGCCGCAGGTGCTGTGCCTGACGCCAGATACCCAGAACCCGACGACCGCCCGGATGGGCGCCGCGCGGCGGGCGCAGGTGGTGGCGGTGGCGCGGCAGTATGACCTGCAGGCCATTGAAGACGAATGCTATTCCCCCTGGACCGATGCCGCCCCGGCCCTGCGGGCGCTGGCACCGGAACGGGTGTGGTATGTCGGCAGCTTTTCGAAATCGGTCTCGGCCGCGCTGCGTTTCGGCTTTGTCATCTGCCCCACGGGCATGGGCGAAACCGGGCGGCTGGCGGCGCAGCACGGGTTCTTTGCACTCAGCCGGTCGGTCAGCGCGCTGTGCCTGGACCTGCTGCAATCGGGGGCGGCGGACGAGATCCGCCGCGGCGTTCAGGCCGAGATGGGGGCGCGGCTGGAGATCATGGTCAACCGGCTGGGCGCCTTCGATCTGGCATGGCAGGCCGGCATGCCCTTTGCCTGGCTGCGGCTGCCGCTGGGCTGGCGGGCCTCGACCTTCATGCGCATGGCCGAAGATGAGGGCGTCTTCGTCCGTTCGGCCGACCAGTATGCGCTGGTCCATGGCCGGGCGCCCAATGCGGTGCGGCTGGCCGTCGCGGGTGGCATTCCGCGCCAGCAGTATGAGGCGGGGCTGGCCAGCCTTGCGCGGCTGTTGCCACGGCCGCCGAACGACATGGCGGTCTGACGGGGCAGGGCGGGGCGCAATTCGGGCGGAATTGTGGCGCAATTGTGTCGCCGCGTGCCGCCCTGTTGCAGCGCTGCCGCGAAATCGCCTGATTGCCCGGGTCCGGGGGCGAAATCTGCGCCGGGTCAGGAATTCCGCAATTGCCAGAGCGCTGATCTGCAAGCAGGATTCCGATATCGAGCAAGAAAGAGACCCGAAAATGGGACAACAGACCAGCTTTCACGCCCCCCACGGCGGGGCCGATTTTCTTGGATTCCGCAAGGGCCGCAGCGGCGCGACCGAGATCGTCTATGATGACGGGGTGACCCGCCGCATGGTCTGGCGCGTCGCCGGTGAGCCGAACGAAACCCGGCTGTCGGATGCGCTGCGCGTGGCCGTCGGCGCGGTGCGCGTTCTGCCAACCCTTTACGATGAACTGAAAAAACGCGCCATCGCCATCGAACGTATCGCCGGCTAACCCCGCCCGCCGCCGGGTTTTCCGGCGGTGCGCCGCTTTGCTGCTTCCCCAAGGGCCGGCTGCCCGTTAATCATGCAAATGCACGGCCGTTGACCGGGCGCCGCCGAATTTCGCTTGCGCGATGGCTGAAGACCGGCCAATTTGATCAAAACCAATAAATGCCAACAGGGGGCATGATGGAGACTGCTTCGTTCTGGGGCCGTGTCCGGCGATCCGAAGCGGCGAGCGGCCTTGCGCTGATCTCGCCGACGGCGCTTTACGCGATCCTCTTGCTTGCCGCGCCGCTGGTGACCGTGGTGCTTTACTCGTTCGCGCAAAGCGAACAGGGCAAGATCATCTGGGATTTCTCGCTGGACAACTACATCCGCATCTGGTCGGCGCCGAACGTGCAGCTGATCATGCTGCGGTCGCTGACGGTGGCGGCTTCGGTCACGCTGGCGACGGTGCTTCTGGCCTATCCGGTCGCCTATTTCGTGTCCTTCCACGTCGCGCCGTCGAAAAAGTCGCTGTGGCTGTTTCTGATCACCATCCCGTTCTGGACCAGCTACATCATCCGCGTCTTCCTGTGGAAAGGCATCATCCTGGGCTACAACGGGGTGATCAACACCGTGCTGATGGGCATCGGCATCACCGATGAGCCGCTGCAGGCCATCAACTACAACGCCGGCGCCATGGTGATGACCCTGGCCCATGCCTATGCGCCCTTTGCCATCCTGCCGATCTTCGTCAGCCTGGAAAAGATTGACCGCAGCCTGCTGGAGGCCGGTCAGGACCTGGGCGAAAGCCGGATGATGACCTTCTGGCGCGTCACGCTGCCCCTGTCGATGGCGGGGGTGATCGCGGCGGTGCTGATCGTCTTCATCCCGACCATCGGCGATTATGTGACGCCCGACCTGATCGGCGGCGGCAAGGTGCCGATGATCGCCAACATGATCGAGGTGCAGATGCTGAAGCAGAACAACAAGGCGCTCGGCTCGGCCATCGCGGTGACCGCGATGCTGATCGTCTGCGTCGTGTCGATCGTCTTCCTGCTGCTGAACCGGCGTTTCCTGAGTGGGCAGAAATGAAGTTCCCCGCGCTGAAGACCTACGCCGTCGTCTATCTGATCTTCCTTTACGCGCCGATCGTGCTGCTGCCGGTCTTTGCCTTCAACGACTCGAAGGTCATCGCCTTCCCGCTGTCGGGCTTCACGACCGAATGGTTCACCCAGATGTGGGGGGATCAGCAACTGTTCAACGCCGTCAAGAACTCGGCCATCATCGCGGTGTCTTCGGCGGTCATCGCCACATCGCTGGGGGTCTTTGCGGCCCGCGCCTCGACCCGGTTCCAGTTCCCCTACAAGGCGGGGATCATGGGGCTGATCATGCTGCCCATGGTGCTGCCCGAGATGATCATCTCGATGTCGATGCTGGTGGTGCTGCTGGCGGTGGGCATTCCGCTGTCGCTGTTCACCATCATCATGGGCCATGTGCTGATTACCACGCCCTTCGCGGTGGCGATCCTGTCTTCGGCCTTCCAGTCGCTGGACAAATCGCTTGAGGAAGCGGCCTATGACCTGGGCGAGACGCCGCTTTCCACCTTCCGGCTGATCATCCTGCCTTTGGTGATGCCGGGGATCGTGTCATCGCTTCTGATCTGCTTCACCATCTCGATCGACGAGTTCATCATCGCCTACTTCCTGGGCGGCAACCAGACGGTGCTGTCGGTCTATATCTACGGCCAGTTCCGCTTTCCCGCGAAAGTGCCGTCCATCCTCGCGCTTGGCACGATCCTTGTGGCCCTGTCGATCGTGCTTCTTTCCATCGCCGAATATTTCCGCCGTCGCGGTATCGCGAAGACCGGCGCCAAGGACACCGGAGGCTTCCTGTGACGTTCGCTGAAGACAAACCGAACATGATCGAGTTCAAGGACGTCCATAAGTATTATGGCGATTACCACGCGCTGCGCGGCATCAACGGCACCATCAAGGCGGGAGAGTTCTTTTCGCTGCTGGGTCCGTCGGGCTGCGGCAAGACCACGTTGCTGCGCACCATCGCGGGGTTCGAAGGAATCTCCTCGGGCGCGGTGATGATCGACGGCAAGAACATGGCGGGCGTGCCCGCCAACGTGCGGCCGACAAACATGGTGTTTCAGTCCTACGCCATTTTCCCCCACATGACGGTGGGTGAGAATGTGGGCTTCGGCCTGCGCAAGGATCCGCGTTCGAAGGAGGACAAGGCGAAAGCCGTGGCCGAGGCGCTGGAGATGGTGGGCCTGAAGGGCTATGGCGGCCGCGCGGCCCATGCGCTTTCGGGCGGGCAGCGGCAGCGCGTGGCGCTGGCGCGCGCCCTGATCCTGAAACCCAAGGTTCTGCTGCTGGACGAACCCCTTTCGGCGCTGGACAAGAAGATGCGCGAACACATGCAGATTGAGCTGATCAAGCTGCAGCGGCAGGTCGGCATCACCTTCATTCTGGTCACCCATGACCAGGAAGAGGCGCTGGTCATGTCGGACCGGATCGCGGTGATGTTCGAAGGCCAGATCGCCCAGCTGGCCGACCCCGAAACGCTGTATCGCCGGCCGGCAACGAAACAGGTGGCGGATTTCATCGGCACGATGAACTTCGTGCCCTGCGACATCCTCTCGGACAGTGGCGGCACGATCGAGGTTGATGCCAAGGGCCTTGGCCGGGTGACGCTGTCGGCCGATCAGGTGCCGCCGGCGCAGGGGGTTGACCCCGTGGTCGGGCTGCGGCCGGAAACGCTGACCCTGCTTTACGATGACCAGAAGGCCGCCGACCGCGAGGTGAAGGGCGTGATCGACGAGGTGATCTACTTCGGCGACATGACCTATTACGACGTCTATCTGGGCGGCACCGATGTTGAGGTGCGGCTGTCGATGCGCAACGTGCCCGGCCGTCCGGTGCTGGACGTGGGCACCGAGGTGCGTCTGGCATGGTCGCCCACGGCGCTGGTGCTGTTTCGCTAGGCGAAGACGCCGATCCGGCGCTGGCCGCCCTGGCCGAGTTCCGGCCGGGGCGGGTCTTTGCGCTGGAATCGCTGGGTGGCACGGTCTGGCGCGCGCGGCCCGATGGCGGCGGGGCCTGGCTGGTGGTGAAATGCGCCGGACCGGGCGGCGTGGCACAGCTTGCGCAGCAGGCGCGGCGGCTGCGGCAGGTCTGGCGGCATCTGCGCGATGATGCGCTGGCCCGCGTGCCCCGGCCCTGGCATCTGGCGGCCGATGGCACGGCGCTGGTGATGGAGGATGCGCTGGGGCGGCAGGCGGCGCTGGCCTGGTGGCCGGCGATGGAGTTTGACCTGTGCCTGCGCCAGCTGCAGCGCTTTGGCGACTGGATCGGCGCCTTTCATGCCCCGACGCTGCAGGGCGTGGCCTTTGATCCCGGGCCGCATCTGCGCTGGCTGGCGCGGATCGAGGCGCCGACCGACGATCTGGCGGCGCCGGGCCTGCTGGCTGCGGCGCGGGCGGCGGATGGCAAGCCGGCGTTGCAGGCCGTGACCCACCGCGACCTGCATCTGAAGAACCTGATCCTGCGGCAGGGCGGCGCGGTCTTTGGCCTTGATTTCGAGAATGGCAAGCCCGATGTCGCGCTGCGCGATCCGCTGATGCTGCTGGTGGACGCGGCGCTGCGCGGCGGGTTCGACCGCGATGCCACGCTGCTGGCGCGGGCGGCGGAGGCGCTGTGGCGCGGTTACCGGGCGCGGATCGGCCCCGCGCTGCCGCAGGCGCCCGAGGCGGCGCTGTTCTTTCAGCGCTTCCACAGCACCGCCGCGCTGGCCCGCCTTGGCGCGCCGGAAGGTGAGGGCAGCCGCCGCCGCGCCGAACTGCACCGGATGATCCAGGCGCTGCACGCGCCGCTCTTTGCCGATCACTGATCGGGCGGCAGCAGGCCCAGCCCGCGCAGATAGATGCCCAACCCGCTTTCCAGCAGGTCTTCGGGGGCGAAGGGGCTGCGTCCGGCCGCCGCGCCGCGCATGTACAGCTCCACCACCCCATGGCTCAGCGCCCAGATATGGGCCGACACCATCGAGGCCGGCGGCCGCCGCCCGGCGGGCAGGTGGCGCGACAGATCGGCCGCCGCGCGTTCCAGCACGGCGCTTGACCGCTGCGCCAACGCCTGCAGGCCGGGATGGGCGGCATAGTTCAGCCCCGCCTCGAACATGGCGATGTAGTGGCCCGGATACTTGCGCGCGAAGGCCAGATAGGCGCGGCCCGTCGCCTCGAACGCCGCCAGAGCCGTGGGCTTGCCGTCGTTCCAGGCGAATTCCATCAGCGCCGCGAAGATGTCGAAGCCCTGTCGCGCCACCTCGGCCAGAAGGTCATCGCGGCCGGCGAAATGGCGATAGACGGCGGCGGGGGTGACATCGGCCGCCTTCGCCGCTTCGGACAGGGTAAAGCCGGTCGGCCCCTGCGCCGCGATCAGGTCCAGCGCCGCATCGACCAGCGCCTGCCGCAGGTTGCCGTGATGGTATCCGCGCTTCACTTGCGCCTGATCTCCGGCCCGCCGGCGATCTTGCCGTCCACCTCGCCGATGGCCTTCAGGTCGCGCCCCTTGTAATCGACGCTGCGCAGGACCAGCTGGCAGGCGGCGATGCGGGCGCGCAGCTTGTCATCGGACAGCACCACGTTCCACGGCGCGAAGTCGAAATGGCTGCGTTCCATCGTCTCATCAATGGCTTCGGTATAGGGCTGCCATTTCGCCAGCCCGTCCACGTCGATCTGACTGAGCTTCCACTGTTTCAAGGGGTCGCTTTCGCGGTCAAGGAAGCGCTTCATCTGTTCGGCCTGACCGACTTCCAGCCAGATTTTCAGAAGGACGATGCCTTCGTCCACCACCATCCGCTCGAACTCGGGCAGCTGGCGGAAAAACTTTTCACGCTGCGCCGGGGTGCAGAAACCGAAGACATGCTCGATGATGGCACGGTTGTACCAGCTGCGGTCGAAGATCGCCATTTCGCCGGCCGCCGGCAGCCAGTCGACATAGCGCTGGAAATACCACTGCGCCGCCTCGCGTTCGGTGGGTTTGGGCAGGGCGACCACGGTGCAGGCGCGGGGGTTCAGGTTTTCCCGCATCACGCCGATGGTGCCGCCCTTGCCGGCGGCATCGCGGCCTTCGAACACCACCACCACCCGCTGCCCGGTGGCTTTGAAACAGGCCAGCATCTTGACCAGTTCGATCTGCAACAGGTCCATATGGGCCTGATAGTCCTTCTTGCGCATCTCGCCGTCATAGGGCCAGTGCGCGTTCAGCACATCATCCTTGCCGGCTTTCTCGATGGCCTTGCGGACGGCCTTCGGGGCCTCTTCACGGAAAAAGCGGCTGATGGCGCCGTCGAAGGGCAGGGTCATGGGAACCTCCGTTTTGCCCGACTATGGCCCGGCGCGCGGCCCGAGGCAACGCGCGCCGGCACCGAAGGCGCTTGTTGTTCAGAAGGGGCAGTGGGCGCCCCCGCAAGCCTTCCTGCCCGGGAATCAAGCACGCAGTGCGCCCGGGCAATGCCCGGCCGCCCCCCCGGGCGGGCATTCCGCAACCTCCCAAGATGCGCGGCGTCGGCCGTTCCTGCGCCATCAATCAAGGGGCACAAACCGCGGCTGCCCGCCCGGCGGCCGGGCCTTGCCCTGCGTGGCGCCGTTCCTGCAATCCCGCCGCGCCCTAACGCCCGATCTGGTTCAGATCGAACGGCGTGCCCTGATAGATCTCGTTGATCCAGTTGCCGTAAAGCAGATGGGCATGGCTGCGCCAGCGGTTCAGCGGCGGGCGAGTGGGGTCGTCGTCGGGGTAGTAGTTCATCGGCACGTTGATCGGCGTGCCGTTGGCAACGTCGCGGTCATATTCCTGTTTCAGCGTGTCGCTGTCATATTCGAAGTGGTTGAAGATATAGAGCGCGCGGTGCCCCTCATCGGCGACCAGACAGGGGCCCGTCTCGGCGCTGCCCAGAAGCGTGGTCAGGCCGGGGGCGGCGTTGATCTCGGCCTGTTTCATCTCGGTCCAGCGGCTGACGGGGATGACGAAATCATCCGAAAAGCCGCGCAGATAGGGCGAGGTGGGGGCAAGGTTCTGATGGCGGAAACAGCCGAAGGCCTTGGCCTGCAGCATGTGCTTCTGCACGCCGTGGAAATGATAGATCATCGCCATCCCGCCCCAGCAGACGCCGAAGGTGGAAAAGACATGGCTCTGCGTCCAGTCCATGATGCGGCGCAGCTCGTCCCAGTAGGTGACCTCTTCAAAGGCCAGATGCTCGATCGGCGCGCCAGTGATGATCAGGCCGTCGAACTTCTCACCCGACGCCTCGACCTCGGCGAAGGGGCGGTAGAAGGTCTCCATATGCGCGGCGGCGGTGTTCTTGGTCAGATGCTCGGTCATGCGGATCAGCTGGAAGTCGATCTGCAGGGGCGTCGCACCGATCAGCCGGGCAAACTGGTTCTCGGTCTGGATTTTCTTGGGCATCAGGTTCAGCAGAGCGATCCGCAGCGGCCGGATGTCCTGATGCGCGGCCCGGTCCGGCGACATGACCATGACGCCCTCGTTCCGCAGAACGTCGAAGGCGGGCAGGGTCGAAGGCAGGGTGATGGGCATGGTATCCTCGGGTCAGAGGGGGAAGGCGGCTGAGTTATGCCTCGTCCGGGCGGCGGTCAAGGGCGCGCATGATCAGCGCGTCAAAGCCCGGGGCGTCGCGCACCCCTGCCACCTCTTCGGCGGTCATCGTCACCCCCCAGCGCGCCATGGCGGCATAGCGGGGCTGGCGGCTTTCCAGAAGCCGGGCATAGCCGAAGCGCAGGAAGGCGTCGGGGTCCACCTGATCGGGGGCCTTGCCTTCGCGGGCCAGGAATTCATCCCAGACCTGCATCAGGAAATCGGGGCGGTAATACATCGGCTTCGGCGCGCGGTCGAAGCGGCGGCGCAGTTCCTCGGCATGGGCGGCGCTGCCCCTGATCCAGACCGGCAGAAGATGGGCCGACACCTCGGCCATCACCGGATCGGCGGGGTTTTCGGCATCGACCACCTCGCAGATTGAACCCGAGGTATCGCAGATGAAATGGGGATAGCCGTAAAGGCTTTGCGCGCGGTCGATGAAGCGGGTGGTGTCCAGCATGGCCGAGATTTCGGCGGCGCGGTGCTGATCCTGCCGGCGGCGGTATTCGGCGAAGGGCAGGCCGCCGCGCCCGGCATCGCCCGGCTTGCCAAGGTAGGTGGACAGCGGCGCCAGATTGTCGAAGGTGATGTTCGAGGCGATATAGACCGAGTCGCTCAGCAGCAGTTCCCGCAGAAGCGGCACCTTCATGGCTTCGCGCTTGAAGTTGTCGGCGATGAATTCGTCCATGTAGCGCGTGCCGATGCGGTAATCGACCGAGTAGTGGAACCACCCCCCCGCCGCGCGCAAGAGGTTCGACAGATAGGTCTTGCCCAGACCCGACATGCCGAACAGCATGACCCGCTTGTGCGCCGCCGCCTGATAGTCGCTGCCCGATGCGTAGATCATCGCTTACCCCCTGCGCCTCGGCGGGGTGTAGCCCGAAGGCCGGCGGATTTCACGCGGAAAAATCACGGCGCAGGGCGGCGCCGGGGCAGGGGAATGCGGCCATCCAGCACCAGAAGCCCCAGCGCGATCAGGCCAAAGCCCGCCAGCGCCCCGGCGGTCAGCCTTTCGCCAAAGATCAGCGCGCCCAGCACGATGGCGACCGGCGCCACCAGCAGCGTCACAAGCCCCAGGTTGCCCGCCCCGGCCAGCGTCAGGACCGCGTAGAACAGGATATAGGCCAGGGCCGAGGCCACCAGCGCCAGATAGGCCAGCGCCGCAAGGGTGGGCAGGCCGGGCAGGGCGGCGGGCAGCCCGTCATGGGCCAGCGCCGCCGGAACCAGTGCCACGGCCGCCGCCGTCAGCATGCCGGCCGCGCTGACCTCGGGCCGGATGCCCTTCAGCGCGCGGCGGCCATAGGCGCCGGCCAGCGCGTAAGACATCGCCGCCGCCAGACAGGCCAGCTGCGCGGCGGACCGCAGGTCGAACCCCCGCAGCGCATCGGGGCCGATGGCCACCACCACCCCCGCCAGCCCCAGCCCCACGCCCAGAAGCCGCGGCAGGGTCAGCCGCTCATCGGGAAAGACCGCTGCGGCCACGACCACGGCAAAGACCGCGGTCGAGGCGTTCAGGATTCCGGCTAGGCCCGAGGCGATCTGGGTCTGGCCCCAGACGATCAGCGTGAAGGGCAGGATGTTGTTCAGAAGCCCCATCACTGCGCAGGCGATCAGCCAGCCCCCGCCAGCCGGCACCGGCAGGCGGCGAAGGGCGATCCACAGCCAAAGCGCCGCCGCGCCGCCGGCGACGCGGACGGCCACCACGCTGAGGACCGGCAGTTCGGTCAGCGCCTGACGGTTGGCCACGAATGACCCGCCCCAGATCAGCGCCAGCAGCGCCATCAGAAGCCAGCCAAGCGGCGGAATGCGGTTTGCAGGGGGCGGGGAAGGGCGCGTCATGATGGCCCGACACTAGGCGGGTGCGGTGCGGCCCGCGACCCGTATCTTGTGACAAGCACAATTTCCAAAGGAAAACCCCGCGCCAACGGGGCGCGGGGTTTCTGCCGTTTGGCGATGGTTCAGAAGCTGTAGCCGATGCGGATGCCCACACCCAGCGCCGAGTTGTCGGTGAACTGGCCCGAGGCGATCACGTCGTTCAGCGTGGTTTCGGCATCGCCGATCATCACATAGGACACGCCGCCCGAGATCTTCAGGTTGTCCTTGGTGTAGGTGGCGCCCAGCGTGATCGAGGTGCGGCCATCGGTCGGGCCAAGGTTCGAGGCAAAGCCGCCCACCGGCGCCTCATAGCCAAACGAAACGGCCCCGGCCCAGTTTTCGTTGAAGCGGCGGCCGACGCCCAGCGTGTAGGTGATGGTGTCGCTGTCATAATCCACCAGCGCGCCGCCCGAGGTCAGGGCCGCGTAATGCGCCGGCGCGATCTCGAACTCCGACCAGTCCACCCAGCGGATCGAGCCGAAGACCAGCGTGTCCTTGGCGACGCCGGTCTGGAAGTCGAGGTTGACGCTTTGCGGCGAGTCGACCGTGGTGGTGCCGGGCAGCGGGTTGCCGCCGGTCAGCAGGCTGGTTTCGACAACGTTGAAGTCATGGCTGATCTTCGAGTTGTAGGTCAGCGCGACGCGCAGCGCGATTTCGGGCTTCTCCCAGGCCGCGCCGATCAGATAGCCGACGGCGCCGGAATTGTCCGAATCGGCGGTGTAGCTGGCGACGAAGGGAATCGAGGCCTCGGCGCTCATCTTTTCATAGCGCAGACCGCCATAGACCGACAGGTTATTGGCGGTGGTGTATTTCAGGACGCCGGTCAGCGCCGTGGTCTTCAGCGTCGCAGTCGAGCCGGCGGCGTAATAGCCGGTTCCGGCCGGATAGGCCACATTGGCGCCAAAGGGCTGGTCCAGGATCAGCGCCATCGACAGGCTCGAGGTCAGATCGGTCTTCACCGCCATGCCGATCTGGTTGTAATCGCCCGCCATGTCGCCCGAAGCGAAGCCGCCATAGGTCGCGGTGGCATTGCCCGAGACATCGGGGCTGACCCGGCCGAACGACAGTTCGGCGTAGTTGCCCTTTTCGAAGATCGCCAGGATCGACTGGCCCGAGCGGTCGATGCCGCCGGCATGGGCAGCGGCGGTGGTCAGGGCAAGCGCCCCGAGCGTCGTGAGCGTGGTGGTCTTCATGATCGGTCCTCTTCCCTAGATCGCTGCCCCGGGGCGGACCATTCTGCGGCGGTCCTGCCCAGACAGGGTGTCATGGGATCAACCTAAGGCCGCGGGCCGAATCGGGTCAATTCATGACGCCGCGTCACGGCTTCGTGAGCCTTGCGGTGTTGCGCCGGAACCCAGTTCCGCCCGCAGGTTCAGCCAGATGCCGGCAAAGATCACCGCGCCCCCCGCCAGCACGAAGGGGTCCAGCGGCTCGGCATAGGCGAAGGCCGCGACGACCGCGATGATCGGCAGGCGCAGGAAGTCCAGCGGCGCCACGAAGGATGCCGGCGCCAGATGCAGCGCCGAGGTCAGCGACAGATGCGCGACCAGCCCCGCCACCCCGATCAGCGCCAGCCAGGGCGCGGTTTCCAGGCTGGGCAGGGTGATGGCGCCATCGGCCCCCGCCACCGCCAGACCCAGCAGGAACTGCATCGCCGTCAGCCAGAACAGGATGCCGGTCACCGTCTCGGTCCGCGACAGCCGCTTGGTCTGGATCGAGGTCATCGCAAAGAACAGCGCAGAAAGGGCTGCCGCAATCACCCCCGGACCGATGGGCATGCTGAAGGGCCGGGTGATGATGATGATCCCGATCAGCCCCAGCGCGGCGGCCAGAACCTTGGGCCGCGTCAGACGCTCGCCCAGGATCAGCGCGGCCAGCAGCAGCACCCAGACCGGCATGGTGAACTCCAGCGCAAAGACCTGCGCCAGCGGGATCAGCGTCAGCGCCCAGAACCACAGGTTCTGCCCGGTGAAATGCAGAAGGTTGCGGAACAGATGCCCGCCCAGCCGCGCCCGGCTGACCGTGCCCAGCTGCCCCAGCGCCGCCGCCCCGGCGCAGACCAGTACAAAGCCGATGGCCGAGCGGTACATCTGGATCTCGAACACGTCATGGCGCCCGGCCAGTTCGCGCCCGGCGACGCCCATCGCGGTGAAGGCGGCAATCGCCCCGGTCATCCAGATGGCGGCACGCAGCGACGCGGTTCTGTGGTTCATCGGGGCACCTCTCGGCCCTTGCTGGCCCGCCGGGCGGCGAATGTCCAGACCCTGCGGGCCGGGCAGAGTTGTGCATCCGTGCATAGATGCCATGCGATCTTGCGGGGTTGGGTGCGGCGGCGCGCGGGACTAGGTTTCAGGCAACAAGGAGATGCCCATGAACGCCCCGCTTCGCCATCCCGACCACCGCGTCGATCCGCAGTTCACCGGCCGCTGGTCGCCGCGTGCCTTCACCGAGGAAACCCTGTCGGAACCGCAGATTCTGGCGCTGCTGGAGGCCGCCCGCTGGGCGCCTTCGGCGATCAACGCCCAGCCCTGGCGCTTTGCCTGGGCGCTGCGCGGGACCGATGCTTTTGCCGCGATCCATGATGCGCTGATGCCCGGCAATCAGCCCTGGGCGGGCAAGGCGGCGGCACTGGTGGCGGTGGCTTCGGCAACAACCCGCACCGGCCAGGACGGCGCCGTGGTGCCGCATGCCAGCCACGCCTTCGATACCGGCGCGGCCTGGGCCAATCTGGCGCTGCAGGCCCATCTGACGGGCCTTGCTGCCCATGCGATGGGCGGTTTCGATGCGGCCCGTCTGGCCGCCGCGACCGGCCTGCCCGAAGGCCATGTGCTGCATGCGGTGGTGGCGGTGGGCCGCCCCGGCGCGGCCGATCTGCTGCCCGAACCCTATCGCGGCCGCGAAACCCCCAGCGGCCGCAAGCCCCTGTCGGAAATCGCCGGACGCGGGCAGTTCCCGGCCTGATCCGCCGGCCCGCGGCCCGTCAGTCGCCGATTTCCTCGACCCGGAAATCGCGCAGGATGCCGCGGGTCGCCGCGAACCAGTCCGAGGCGCGGGTGCGGGCCTGATGCGCCTCGAACCCCGCGCGGTCACGGAAGCTTTCCATCACCTCGAAGACCAGCGGATCGTCGGTTTCGGCGATGTCGAAGGACAGGCAGGCCGCCTCGGCCCGGCTGAGGCGGATATGTTCGGCCATATGGGCGCGGACGGAAGCCGCCTCATCCCCGGTCATGCAGCGCAACTGGCCGCGCAGGCGGATCATGCTTCCAGCGCCTTGATCATGTCCACGCGCGTGGCATGGCGGCCGCCTTCGAATTCGGCGGAAAGGAAGGCGTCGACGATGTCCAGCGCCAGCGCCTCGCCCACCACGCGGGCGCCGATGGACAGCATGTTGGCGTCATTGTGCTGGCGGATCAGCCGCGCCGACAGGGGTTCGGAACAGACGCCGCAGCGGATGCCCTTGACCTTGTTCGCGGCCATCATGATGCCCTGACCGGTGCCGCAGAGGATGATGCCAAAGCGGCAATCGCCCGAGGCCACCTTTTCGGCCGCCGCCGCACCCTGGGCGGGGTAGGGCACGCTGTCGGTGGTCTGGGGACCAAGGTCCACCACCTCCCACCCCTTCGCTGCCAGATGGGCGCCAATCGCCCGCCGCAGGGCAACGGCGGCATGGTCACTGGATAGGACGATGCGGTTACGGGTGGTCATGCTGCGCCCCTTCTCCGGTTTCATTCCAGTTCGATCGTGCCCGGGGGCTTTGAGGTGCAGTCGTAGAAGACGCGGTTGATGCCCTTGACCTCATTGATGATCCGGGTGGCGGTTTCGCCAAGGAAATCATGGGTGAAGGGGTAGTAATCCGCCGTCATGCCATCGACCGAGGTGACGGCCCGCAGCGCCAGCGCGTAGTCATAGGTGCGCCCGTCGCCCATCACGCCGACGGTGCGCATGGGCAGAATGGCGGCGAAGGCCTGCCAGATCTCGTCATAAAGCCCGTGCTTGCGGATCTGGTCGATATAGACCGCATCGGCACGGCGCAGGATGTCGAGCTTTTCTGCCGTGATCTCACCCGGGCAGCGGATGGCAAGGCCCGGGCCGGGGAAGGGGTGGCGGCCGATGAAGCTGGCGGGCAGGCCCAGTTCGCGCCCCAGCGCGCGGACCTCATCCTTGAACAGTTCGCGCAGCGGTTCGACCAGCTTCAGGCCCATCTTCTCCGGCAGGCCGCCGACGTTGTGGTGCGACTTGATGGTGACCGAAGGCCCGCCCGAGAAGCTGACCGATTCGATCACGTCAGGGTAAAGCGTGCCCTGGGCCAGAAACTCGGCACCCTCGATCTGGTTGGCGTATCTCTGGAAGACCTCGATGAAGAGGCGGCCGATGGTCTTGCGCTTTACCTCGGGGTCGGAAACCCCTTCCAGCTGGCCCAGAAACAGCTCGGATTCGTCGGCATGGATCAGGTTGAGGTTGTAGTTCTCGCGGAACATCCGCACGACCTGTTCCGCCTCACCCAGCCGCAACAACCCGTGGTCGACAAAGACGCAGGTCAGCTGGTCGCCGATCGCCTCATGCAGCAGGATGCCGGTGACCGAGGAATCGACCCCGCCCGACAGCGCGCAGATGACCTTCTTGTCGCCGACCTGCGCGCGGATCTTCTGCACCATCTCTTCGCGGTAGGCGCCCATGGTCCAGTCGCCGGTGAACCCGGCCAGACGCACGAAATTCTCGTAGAGTTTCGCGCCCTTGGGGGTGTGATGCACTTCCGGGTGGAACTGCACGGCGTAGAATTTGCGGCTGATGTCGGCGGTGATCGCGAAAGGCGCGTTGGGCGAGGTGCCATACACCTCAAACCCCGGCGCGATGCGCGACACGTGGTCGCCATGGCTCATCCAGACCTGTTCGTTTCCGGCATCAAACCAGCCGTCAAGGATCGGCAGCCGCGCGGCCGAGGGCGTCACGAAGGCGCGGCCGAACTCGGCCGTGCCATGGCCGCTTTCGACCAGCCCGCCCAGTTGCTGCATCATGGTCTGCTGGCCATAGCAGATGCCCAGAACCGGCACGCCCAGCGACCACAGCGCCTGCGGCGCGCGGGGGCTGCCCGGGCGCGTCACGCTGTCGGGGCCGCCCGACAGGATCACCGCCTGCGGCGCGAAGGCCTGCAGGAAGGCATCATCCACACGGTTGTAGGGATGGATTTCGCAATAGACGCTCAGTTCCCGCAGGCGGCGCGCGATCAGCTGCGTCACCTGAGAGCCGAAGTCGATGATGAGAAGGCGCTGATGCTGGGTCATGCGCCCGCGTAAGCGATGGCCGGCAAAATCGCAAGGGGGGCGCGGGCGGTGGCCGGGTCCGCTCCGCGGGGAGTATTTGGAAAGGTGCAAATGGGGGCCGCGGGCGGCGGTGGCCGGCCGGGGTCGGTTTCAGCGCGGAAAGATGTCGGTTTTGTGCTTCAAGCGGCGTATTTCGGGGAAGGTCCGGCCCGGTTCGGGGGCATAACGCGGCAAAAGGCTTGGAGGCTTTCAGATGAGCGACATGGCGGCAGGGCGGCGGGCACGCGGCGGCGGCGGATCGGCGCGGCGGGCAGAGCGGACGGCGGTTTCCTTCGAGACCGCCCGCTTCATCGAGCGCAACATCCCGAATTTCGAGGTGCTGAACGAAGAGGCGCTGCAGATCATCGAGCACAACGCCGAGACGGTGCTTGAGGAAATCGGCGTCAACTTCGTGGAAAACCCCGGCGCGCTGGAGCTGTGGCGCGCCGCCGGCGCCGATGTGCGCGGCGAGCGGGTGCATATCCCGCGCGGTCTGGCGCGCAAGCTGGTCGCCACCGCACCCCGCAGCTTCACCCAACACGCCCGCAACCCCGAGCGCAACGTCGAAATCGGCGGGCGGAACCTGGTGCTGGCGCCGGTCTATGGCCCGCCCTTCGTGCGCGATCTGGACGGCGGGCGGCGCTATGCGACGATTGCCGATTTCCGCAACTTCGTGCGGCTGGGCTACATGTCGAAATGGCTGCACCATTCGGGCGGCACGGTTTGTGAGCCGACGGATGTGCCGGTGAACAAGCGCCACCTCGACATGCTGCTGGCGCATATGACCCTGTCGGACAAGCCTTATATGGGGTCAGTCACCGAACCCAGCCGGGCGGCGGATTCGGTCGAGATGTCGAAGATTCTTTTCGGCGCCGATTTCGTCGATCAGAACACGGTCATGACCAGCCTGATCAACATCAACAGCCCGATGACCTTTGACGGCATCATGATGGGCGCGCTTGAGGTTTATGCGAAGGCCAATCAGGCGGCGATCATCAGCCCCTTCATCGTCGGCGGCGCCATGGCGCCCGTCACCGTGGCGGGGACGCTGACGCAGGTTCTGGCCGAGTGTCTGGCGGGCGTGGCCTATTCGCAGCTGGTGCGCCCCGGTGCGCCGGTGATCATGGGGGCCTTCGTGACCTCGATCGACATGAACAGTGGCGCGCCGACCTTCGGCACGCCGGAGGCCGCCCATATCACCTATGGCGCGGGCCAGCTGGCGCGGCGTCTGGGGCTGCCCTACCGGTCGGGCGGCGCCTTCACCGGGTCGAAGCTGCCCGATGCGCAGGCGGCCTATGAGACCTCGAACAGCCTGAACATGGCGCTTCTGTCGGGCGTCAACTTCATGCTGCACGCCTGCGGCTGGCTGGAAGGCGGTCTGGTGTCGGATTTCGAGAAATTCGTGATGGATGCCGACCAGCTGGGCACGCTGCACCATCTGGCGCGCGGCATCTCCATGGACGAGAACGGTCAGGCGATGGATGCGATCCGCGAGGTCGGGCCGGGCGGCCACTACCTCGGCTGTGCCCATACCCAGGCGAATTTCAAGAGCGCCTTCTGGCGGACCGACCTTCTGGACTACAAGCCCTTCGAGACCTGGGACGAGGAAGGCGCCCGCGACACCCGCACGCTGGCGCAGGCCCGGGTGAAGAAGATGCTGGCCGATTATCAGGCCCCCGCGATGGACGAAGGCGTGGCCGAGGCGCTGAACGAATATGTCGCGAAGAAGAAGGCCTCGATGCCCGACGCCTTCATGTGATCGTTTCCCATCGGGAAACCAAAAGGCCCGTCCCGCAGGGGGCGGGCCTTTTGGTTTGGGTGCCGGGTGGGGGGCCACGAAAGGGCAAGGCCCGACCGCCGGGTGGGCAGCCGACGCCTGAGTTCCTTGGTTTATGGTGCAAGAACTTCCGACGTTGCGCGTCTTGATGCCGGCGCGGAATGCCCGCCCGGGGGGGCGGTCGGGCATTGCCCGGGCGCGCTTCGCGCTTGATTCCCGGGCAGGGCCAGGCTGGAACGCCCACGCCTAAACCGCCTGCGGCCCGCGCGGCAGCAGGCGGGCTTCGGCCATCAGCGCGATCATCACCTCGATATGGCGGGCGGCGGAGTAGTCGGCCCGGCCCTCGCGCCGCAGGGTTTCCAGCCGGTCCTCTTCGTCGATCAGCCGGGGCAGGGCCTGGGCCGGTGCCGGCGTGCTGCGCACCAGCCGGCGCAGGTCACGCTCACGCCGGTAGTCGCCCAGACCGAAGCGGGCGGCGCGCATCAGGATGCGGGGGCGGCGCAGGTTGGCAAGCAGGGAAAACAGATCGGTCATTCGGGCCTCCGTTCAATCGGAAGCGCAGGATACGCCAGCACAATCAGGCGTTGCGGAGCGGCCGTTTCGACCGCGCGGAGCTTTCCGGAATGTTTAGCGAATGGAAACAATTATAGGCATTGCTTCAGATGTTAACCCCCGGGTAACCAATGCCACTCACGGTTGAAGCGTCCTGGGGGGGACCCATCCGGCTGCCGGAGCTACGGAACGACGCCATGCAGACCAACCTTGCCCCCCCCTTGTCCCTGCCCGGATGGCTGCCCGATGCGGTGCGGCTTTACCTCGACCATACCGAAGAGGGGCTGTCGCTGCGCGCGCTGGCCCGGCGCGACGGGCGCCACGCCTCGACGGTGATGCGACTGGTGCGCCGTTATGAGAAGCGCCGCGACGACCCGCTGCTGGACGAGGCGCTGATCGCGTTGTCGCCGGCCGCCGCCCCAGCCAGAAAGGACAACGCCGCCATGTCTGCCCCGATCCGCAGCCAGACCCTGATGACCGACGATGCCACGCTGGAACGCGAGGGCAAACGCATCCTGCGCCGCCTGGCCGAGCCGGGGGCGCTTCTGGCCATCGCGCCCGACATGGAAAAGGCGGTGGTGATGCGCGCCTTCCCCGACGGGCGCGAGGCGCGGACCGGCATCCTCGACCGCGCCATCGCCCAGGCCTTCGTGCTGCAGGACTGGATCGCCTGCCGCAAGGCCGGCCGGGTGTCGAGCTATGAGATCACGGCGGCGGGCCGGGCGGCGCTGAAGCGCATGCTGGCGGCGGATGAGGCCGCGCGCGGCGGTCTGGCCGAGGCAGCCACCTCCTTCGGCGATCAGCACCGCCTTTGGGGAGATGCCGCGGTGGCGGGCGAAGACGGGCCGCGCCGGTTGCGGGTCAATCTGGCCGAAAGTCCCGTTGCCGTGCTGGGGCGGCGGCGCGACAAGGACGGCAAGCCTTTCCTTGAGGAAGAGCTTGTCGAGGCGGCCGAACGCCTGCGCGAGGATTTCGAGATCGCCCAGATGGGCCCGCGCGTCGCCCAGAACTGGGAACGCTTCCTGACCGGCGCCGACCGGGGCGCCTTCCGCCCCGACAGCCGCCCCGAGGGCCCGCGCGATGCCCGCGACCGCGTGGCGCTGGCGCTGCGCGACCTTGGGCCGGGTCTGGGCGATGTGGCGCTGCGGGTCTGCTGCTTTCTGGAAGGCATCGAGGCGGCCGAGCGGCGGATGGGCTGGGCGGCGCGGTCGGGCAAGATCGTGCTGCGCATCGCCCTGCAGCGCCTGCGCCGGCATTATGATGAGACGTACGGCAGGTCCGGCCCGCTGATCGGCTAGGCCGCTCAGCCCGCCATGGCGCGGGCGGCCAGCATCAGCGACAGCAGCGCCAGCCAGCCGGCGGCGGCCCGGCGCAGCAGGGGCGACATCCCCACGCGCCCCGGCCGCCGCAGCGCCGCCCCCAGCGCCGTCCAGATCAGCGCGACGCCCGCAACCAGCGCCGCAAAGACCAGCGCGCGCAGGGCCAGCCCCTCACGCGGGGGCATCAGCACCAGACCGAAGACCAGCGCCTTGGGGTTCAGGCAGGTCGTGACAAACACCTGCCGCGCCGTCACCGTCGCGGCCGGGCCACCGGCGGCGGGCAACTGCCACAGGCGGATGGCCAGCACCATCACCCAGACCGCCGCCACCCCCGCCAGCGCCGGCCGCGCGCCCGGTGCCGCATCCAGCCAGACCGAACCCGCCCAGGCCAGCGGCAGAACCACCGCCAGATAGGCCGCCACTTCGACCGGGATCAGCCGCAGCGCGCGGGCCAGCCCGCGTTCGGCCCCCGCCAGCGCGGTCAGCGTGTTGGTCGGGCCGGGCGTGGCCAGCAGGGCCAGAACGGCAAGGGCGAAGCTGGTCAGCGACAAGGGAATGCTCCGGCAGGGTCCGGCCGATATGGCCGCCACGGGAAGCGCGCGCCTTGATCGGTGTCAATGCGGCCAAATCTGCCGGGGGCCTCTGGAAATGGCCGGCCCGCGCGCCATATGGGCAGGAACCATAAATGAGGGATTTCGGATGCAGGATATTATCGCGCTGGTGCAAAGCCCCGAGGCCTGGGTTGCCCTTATGACGCTGGTGGTGATGGAGGTGGTGCTGGGCATCGACAACCTCATCTTCATCTCGATCCTGACCAACAAGCTGCCCGAAGGCCAGCGCGAGCGCGCCCGCCGCATCGGCATCGGCCTGGCGCTGGTGCTGCGGCTGGGGCTTCTGGCGACGGTGGCGTGGATCGTCGGGCTGACGGCGCCGGTGATGACGGTCTTCGGCAACGAATTCTCGTGGAAAGACCTGATCCTGATCGCGGGCGGGCTGTTCTTGGTGTGGAAGGCCACCAAGGAAATACACCACCACGTCGATCCGCATGACCCCGAAGAGGCCATCGTCACCCGTCAGGTGGTGTCGGGCTTCGGCGCGGCGATCGTGCAGATCCTGATCCTTGATCTGGTGTTCTCGATCGATTCGATCATCACCGCCGTCGGCATGACCCCGCATGTCGAGATCATGGTGGTGGCGGTGGTCGCGGCGGTGACGGTGATGCTGCTGGCGGCAACGCCCTTGGCCCGCTTCATCGAACGGAACCCGACCATCGTCATGCTGGCGCTGGCCTTCCTTCTGCTGATCGGCACGACGCTGATCGCCGAAGGCTTCGGGGTCGAGGTGCCGAAGGGCTATATCTACGCCGCCATGGCCTTCTCGGCCGGGGTCGAGGCGCTGAACATGCTGGCCCGCAACGCCCGCCTGCGCCGCAAGGGCAGCCATTAACTCCGGCGGCGGCCCCGGTTCCGGGGCCGCCACCTGTTTCGGTCCGCTTCAGTCGGCCCGCGTCAGGCCGGCGGCATGGGCCAGCCCGGCCAGCGCACCGCCCGCAATCGGCGCCACGATGAACAGCCACAGCTGCGACAGCGCGGTGCCCCCCACGAACAGCGCCGGCCCGATCGACCGCGCCGGGTTCACCGAAACGCCCGTCACATTGATGCCGACCAGATGGATCGCCGCCAGCGTCAGGCCGATGGCCAGCCCGGCAAAGCCCGCCGCCGACCCGCGCCCCGTGGCGCCCAGAATGACGGTGACGAAAAGGAAGGTCGCCACCACCTCAAAGATCAGCGCCGCGCCCATCGAATATTCGCCCAGATAGCCCACGCCCCAGCCGTTCTGGCCCAGACCCGAAGCCGCGTCGTAATCGGCCTTGCCGCTGGCGATCATCCACAGGATCGCCGCGCCCAGGATGGCACCCGCCACCTGCGCCACCGCATAGCCTGCGAATTCCGCCGGCTTCATCCGGCCGGCCAGCATCACCCCCAGGCTGACCGCGGGGTTCAGATGCGCCCCCGAAATCGCGCCCAGCCCGTAGGCCGCCGCGACGATGGCCAGCCCGAAGGCCAGCGAAATGCCGGTATGCCCGATGTCGGCCCCGGCGATCACCGCCGCGCCGCAGCCGAACAGCACCAGGATCAGCGTCCCCAGTGCCTCGGCGATCAGTTTCTTGCCCATGTCCCACTCCACTCGTTGCACGGCCCGCAAGGGCCGCAGGCGCCCGCGGGGGGGCTTGCGGCGTTGCCTTCGGCCTTCAGCAGGTTTATGTCGGAGACAAGGCTCAGGTGAGGGGGAAAAACCGTTGCGCGATCTCAAGCTGCCCGACCAGCGCCATCCCGAAAAGGCGCACCGCCCCGACAACGTCCAGCCGAAGAAGCCGGACTGGATCCGCGTCAAGGCGCCGACATCCGAGGGCTACAAGCAGACCCGCGACATCCTGAAGTCGAAAAAGCTGGTCACGGTCTGCGAAGAGGCCGGCTGCCCCAACGTGGGTGAATGCTGGAGCCAGGGCCACGCCACCATGATGATCATGGGTGAGATCTGCACCCGCGGCTGCACCTTCTGCAACGTCGCAACCGGCAAGCCGCAGGTGCTGGATGCGTTCGAACCCGGCCGCGTCGCCCATGCCGTCAGCGAGCTGGGGCTGAACCACGTCGTCATCACCAGCGTTGACCGCGACGATCTGGAAGACGGCGGGGCCGAGCATTTCGCCCAGACCATCCGCGCCATCCGCCACCGCAGCCCCGCGACCACCATCGAAATCCTGACGCCCGATTTCCTGAAATGCCCGCCCTCGGCGCTGGAAAAGGTGGTCGAGGCACGGCCCGATGTCTTCAACCACAATCTGGAAACCGTGCCGGGCCTGTATCTTGAGGTGCGCCCCGGCGCCCGCTATTTCCACTCGCTGCGGCTGTTGCAGAAGGTCAAAGAGCTTGATCCGGCGATGTTCACCAAATCGGGCATCATGGTGGGTCTGGGCGAGGACCGCGCCGGCGTGTTGCAGGTGATGGATGACATGCGCTCGGCCGATGTCGATTTCCTGACCATCGGGCAGTACCTGCAGCCGACGCCCAAGCACCACCGGGTGGACCGTTTCGTGACGCCGGATGAGTTCAAGGCCTATGAGGCCGCCGCCTATGGCAAGGGCTTCCTGATGGTTTCGGCGACGCCGCTGACCCGGTCGTCCTATCACGCCGGCGATGACTTTGCCCGGATGCGCGCCGCGCGGCTGGAAAAGCTGGGCCGCTACTGAAGCGATCCTTCGCCGAAGGATCGGGACTTCGAGTTTTCGCCGAAAACTCGTCTTTCAGGTTTTCTGCGAAAACCTGTTTCAGAACAGCATCTGCACCGGATCGGAATTGCAGATCACGATGAACTGGTTGCGGCTGGCCACCAGATGAAATCCGCGCGCCCGGACGGCGGCGATGAAGCGGTCGCGCCCGACCTCGCGTTCCACCCAGGCGATCGAGCGGCGGACCACCCCGCCGCGCGCGGCCTGCGCCGAGAACACGAAGTCGATCCACGCCTCGGGGGAGCGGCTGACAGGCGAAGGGGGAATCGGGCTGTGCTGCATCCCCGCAGCCTGCATCCGTAGGGTTAAGCGGGGGTTAACCGGCTCAGGCCGGGGCGATGAAGGGCTGGGCGATCTCGGCAAAGACCGGCAGCGCCTCGGCCCGGGCGGCATGGGCCTGCAGCGCGGGATGACCCGAGGGCGCGATCAGGCCCGGATGCGCTTCGGCGACAAAGCGCAGGGCGCAGGCCACGGCGATGTCGGCATGGCCGGGGCCGGCGCCGTGCCACCAGGGGCCCGCCACCGCCGCGCGTTCCGCCTCGAGCGCGTCAAGGACCGAGGCGATCTGCAGCCGGCAGCGCTCCTCCCAGACCGGGCTTGTCACCGCATGCAGGCGGCGTTCGTAGAAGAGGCTCACCCCCTTCTCCGCCAGCCCGCAGCCCAGGGCCGCGATGCGCAGCGCGCGGTGGCGGGCAGGTTCGTCGCGCGGGAACAGCGGGGCTTCGGCCGTCTGGTCCAGATGGTCCAGCATCATGTGGCTGTCGAGCAGCGCCGTGCCGTCCTCCAGCACCAGAACCGGCACCCGCATCAGCGGGTTCAGCGCGCGCACCTTCTCGCCATCGCCGAAGACCGACCACGGCCGATGTTCAAACGCCCGGCCGTAAAGCCGCAGCGCGATGCCCACCCGGCGCACGAAGGGGCTGTCATACTGGCCGATCAGGATCATTCGGCCGCCACCGCCGGCACGGCCTTCAGATAGGCGGCGACGGCCCGGCGGTCGGCTTCGGGCAGGCTGGCCATGTTTTCGACCACATGGGCCATATGGCCGCCGACCGAATCGAAATCGGGGGTGAAGCCCGAGGTCAGGTATTCGACGATCTCATCTTCCGACCAGTCCAGCCCGCCGGGGGTGATGTTCGGTATCCGCCCCTGCCCCGAGGGGTTGGGCGCGCCGCCCAGCCAGCGCGACCGGTCCAACCCGCCCAGCGCGTTGCGCGGGGTGTGGCATTCGCCGCAATGGGCCAGCGCCTCGGCAATGTAGCGGCCGCGTTCGACCTCGGGCGTCGCGGCGGTTTCCAGCACCCAGTCATCATTCAGGAACAACAGCTTCCACCCCCCCAGATTGCGGCGGATGCTGAAGGGAAAGCCCACCTCATGCGGTTTTGACGGCTCGGCCGAGGGGGGCAGGCCCTGCATGTAAGCCCAGAGATCGGCCAGATCCTGATCGGTCATGTGCTGATAGGCGGCATAGGGCAGGGCGGGGAAATAATGCGCGCCTTCGGGTGAGATGCCGTCGCGGATCGCATGGCCCAGCGCCTCGACCGTCCAGCCGCCGATGCCGTGGTCGGGATCGGGCGAGATGTTGGGGGCGAAGAAGGTGCCGAAGGCGGTCGGAAAGCTTTGCCCGCCCGTGAGGATCAGCTTGGCCTCGCCCTGGGCCTCGGGCGCCATGTGGCAGCTGGCGCAGCCCGCCGCGGCAAAGACCGCCGTTCCCCGGGCCGCATCACCTGTCAGGGCTGACAGCCCGCTGTCGTCGCGCGGACGCGGCTGGGTGGCCAGCAGATAGGCCGCAAACCCCACAAGTGCCAGCCCGAGGGCGGCAAAGCCCAGCCGTTTCATGATGCGACTCCCGTATGAGACGGCGGAAGGCTAGCCCGAAACCGCGCCGGGGGAAGCTGAATTTTTGGTTATGTCCGGCGGGGGGAGGCGGCGGGGCTGTGGCCGGTTGGCCGGGGGCAGGCAGCCAGCGGTGTCCGGGCGGGACAAGGCGAGGCACTGCCTCGCCCCCGCCCCGCTGGCGACGGGTCAACCTGAGACGGCTCGGCACGAGATACGAGAGGCCGGCGCCCGACCGGGCGGGCGAGAAGCGCCCGCCATGGGCGGGTCGGGCGCTGGCCGGGCCTTTGAGGCCCGGCCAGTGAGAGTTGCAACGTCCGGAAGTGGCGAAGGCGATGGCCTTCGCCATGGAGGCCGGGATGGTGGGTGTGAACACGCACCCTACGTTGATCGGGCGGGAGCAGGCGAGGCACTGCCTCGCACCGCCCGCCATGGGCGGGGCGGGCGCTGGCCGGGGGCTTTGGGCCCCCGACCGGTCAGGTTGCCGGTGTCGGGAAGTGGCGAAGGCGATGGCCTTCGCCATGGATGCCGGGATGGTGCGTGTGAACACGCACCCTACGGGGCGCGGCGCCGGCCTCCGCCTCAGGGACGGATGCGGCGGTTGGGGGTCAACCACTCGGGCCAGCCCCAGATCAGCTCGATCCCCCACAGGACAAGGCAGATCGCCACCACCGCCGCCACCAGCCGGACCCGCGCCGGCGAGGGCGGATGGCGCGCCCATTTCGCCATGCGCAGGAACCAGTTCATGTTCATGACACGGCGTCTTCGCCCGTAAACCGCACCTTGCCGATATAGGGCAGGTTACGGTTGCGCTGCGCGAAGTCGATGCCGTAACCCACGACGAATTCGTCGGGAATCTCGAAACCCGTCCAGGTCGCGCGGATCGGCACCTCGCGGCGCGAAGGCTTGTCGAGCAGCGCGCAGACCTCAAGCCGGCGGGGTTCGCGGCTGAGAAGCAGGTTCTTCACATGGTGCAGGGTAAAGCCGGTGTCGACGATATCCTCGACCACCAGCACGTCGCGGCCGGCAATCTCACCGCGCAGGTCCTTCAGAATCCGCACCTCGCGGCTGGAATGCATGGCGTCGCCGTAGCTTGAGGCTTCCATGAAATCCACTTCGACCGGCAGGTCGATTTCGCGCACCAGATCGGCGATGAAGACGAAACTGCCGCGCAACAGCCCCACCACCACCAACTTGTCGGTGCCGCGGTAATGCGCGGTGATCTCGGATGCCAGCGCCTCGACCCGGGCGGCGATGGATTTGGCGCTGATCATCTGGTCGATGACATAGGGGCGGGACATCGGGGCCTCCGGCTGCTTCCGGGCGGTTTTGCGCCAGCGGGGGCCGATTGGGAAGCGGAATCTGCGGGGCCTGCGGCGCCGCGCCCCCTTGCGCGGCCCGGCGGATTTGGCCAAAGGGGGCGCAGGAAACGCCATGCCCCGCCACGCCGAAACCCGAACGCTGCCCTACCGCGCCGACCAGATGTTCGCTCTGGTCGCCGATGTCGCGCGCTACCCCGAATTTCTGCCTTGGACGGCGGCGGCCCGCATCCGCTCACGCCAGCCGGTTGAGGGCGGTGAGGTGATGGAGGCGGACCTTGTGATCTCGTTCAAGGTCTTCCGCGAGAAATTCGGCAGCCGCGTCACCCTGTTGCCGGCCGAGGGCCGCATCCTGACCGAATATATCGACGGCCCCTTCCGCCACCTGAAATCGGTCTGGAGCTTTGCCGAACGCCCCGACGGCGGCTGCGACGTGGGCTTCGAGGTGGATTTTGAATTCCGCAACGCGATTCTGGCCGGGGTGATCGGGCTGGTCTTCAACGAGGCGATGCAGCGCATCGTGCGGGCGTTCGAGGCGCGGGCCAAGGCGATGTACGGCTGAACCCGGGGAAGCGATGTTTTTGAAAACATCGCGCCGGAGCCTTCGAAGGCTCCGGTCCGGACCTTTCAAAAGGTCCGGGCGTCAGCGGGCCAGCGCCGCCGCCAGCAGGGCCAGCGCATGATCGCGGGCGGCCAGCCGCACCTTGGCGCGGCCCGGGGCGCCGAATTCCACCGTTTCGCTGCGGACGGGCTGGCCTGCCCGGGCAAGGCCGAAGCAGACCCGGCCTTCGGGCTTGAATTCCGACCCGCCGGGGCCGGCGATGCCGGTGACGGAAACCGCAAGGCCCGCGCCGGAATGGGCCAGCGCGCCGGCCGCCATTTCCCGCGCGACCTCTTCCGACACCGCACCGAAAGCGGCCAGCGTTGCGGCGCGGACGCCCAGCATCTCTTGCTTGGCGCGGTTGGAATAGGTGATGAAGCCGCGCTCGAACACATCCGAGGCGCCGGCCACATCGGTCAGCGCCGCCGCCACCATGCCGCCGGTGCAGCTTTCGGCGGTGGCGATGGTCAGCCCCCAGTAGCGGGCGGCCTGAAGGATGTCGGCAGGCGTCATGGCCGGGCCATCAGCACAAGGGGAATGTGATAAAGCGCGGCCGCGGCGACCGAGGCCAGACCGGCAAAGACCCCGGCCCAGAGGTCATCCAGCATCACGCCCGCCGCATCGCCGCGCCGGTCGGCCCGGCCGACCAGCCAGGGCTTCCAGATGTCGAAAAGCCGGAAGAACAGGAAGGGAAAGACGATGGCCGGCCAGGGCAGCCAGCCCTCCCACCCGCGGGTCCAGAAGGCGATGGCGGGGAAAAGAATGGCGATCCACTGGCCCGCCACCTCATCTATCACGAATTCCGACGGGTCGTCGCCGGGGCGGTCGCGCAACTCAACCCCGATGGCCCAGAAGCCCAGGCCGGTGACCAGCACCGTCAGCACCGCCAGCGCCGGGATGCCGGCATAGCGGCAGATCGCCCAGGCGAGAAGCGCCGCCACCAGTGAGCCCCAGGTGCCCGGCGCCGGGCGCAGGAGGCCCGCCCCGAAGAAGATCGCCAGAAGCCGCGTCATGCCGGCACCAGAAGGGCGGTGGCCGTGGCGGCGATGCCCTCTTCCCGCCCGGTGAAGCCAAGGCGTTCCGAGGTGGTGGCCTTCACGCTGACGCGGTGGGGCTCAACTTCCATGATTTCGGCCAGCGCTTCCTGCATGGCGGCGGCATGGGGGCCGATCTTGGGCCGTTCGCAGACCAGCGTCACATCGCAATTCGCCAGCCGGTAGCCGCGCGCACGGGCCAGCCCGATGGCATGGGCCAGGAAGATGCGGCTTTCCGCGCCCTTCCACTGCGGGTCCGAGGGCGGAAAATGCCGGCCGATATCGCCCTCGGCCAGCGCGCCATAGATCGCATCGGTCAGGGCATGCATGCCGACATCGGCATCGGAATGGCCCAGAAGCCCCCGGCCATGCGGCACTTTCACCCCGCACAGCCAGACGTGATCGCCCTCGCAGAAGGCATGCACGTCATAGCCGTTGCCCAGCCTTGCATCCATTGCCGCCCCGTCCCTCGTCCGCCGTTCCAGCACCGCCGCGGCCCGCGCGAAATCGGCCGGCCATGTCAGCTTGATATTGTCTTCGTCGCCCTCGACGATGGCCACGTCAAGACCCGCGGCGCGCGCCACCTCGACATCATCGGCCGCCCCGCCCGGATGGGCGGCATGGGCAGCAAGGATCGCCGGCAGGCGGAACCCCTGCGGCGTCTGCGCGCGCCACAGGCCGGTGCGGTCCTGCGTGCCGGTGACGCGGCCGGCGGCCCCGGTCCACAGCGCATCGGTCACCGCAAGGGCCGGCGCGGCGGCCGGGGCATCGGCCAGGGCCGCCAGCACCCGGCCGATCACCGCCCGCGTCACAAGCGGCCGCGCGCCGTCATGGATCAGCACCTGCGTCACATCGCTGCCCGCCAGCGCATTCAGCCCCGCCCGGACCGAGGCATCGCGCGTGGCCCCGCCCGCGACGATCTGCGCATCGCTTTCCAGCGCTTCGGCGCGCGCCATGTCATCGGGATGCACCACCAGCACCCGGCGAAAGCCCGCAAAAGCCTCCAGCGTTTGTGCCAGCACCGGCCGCCCGCCCAGCATCTGCCATTGCTTCGGCAGGTCGCCGCCGGCCCTTGTGCCCCGCCCGGCGGCCACGATAATCACCGCTGTCGTCATGCTGTCTCCTTTGGCGCATAGCTAAACCGCGCGGGGCGCCATGACAATCTGGCCGCGAAATCGGGCAGTTTTGCACAAATATTGAGCGTTGCACGGAAATAAGGCATATGCCGCCGCAACAGTCCTTGGCCCCACCGGCCCAAGGGCGCAGGATCGACCGCGAAGGAAGCACGATGTCCGCAGTTCTGACCCCCCTTGCCGGCGTAAGCCCCGTGATTCTGGCCCCGATGGCCGGAATCACCGATCTGCCCTTCCGGCAGGTCGTGGCGCGGTTCGGCGCGGCGCTGGTCGTGTCGGAAATGGTCGCCTCGCAGGATGTGATGAACGCCCGGCCGCTGGCGCGGGCACGGGCGGAACTGGGGCTGTCCGAGGCCGCGACCTCGGTGCAGCTGGTCGGCCGCGATCCGCACTGGATGGCCGAGGCGGCGCGCTATCTGGAAGGGCAGGGCGCGCGGATCATCGACATCAACATGGGCTGCCCGGCCAAGCGCGTGACGGCCGAGGGCGGCAACGGCGCCTGCGGATCGGCGCTGATGCGGGAACCCGACCTTGCGCTGCGGCTGATCGAGGCGGTGACCCATGCGGTGCAGGTGCCGGTGACGCTGAAGACGCGGCTGGGCTGGGATGAGGCCAGCCTCAACGCCCCCCAGATCGCCCGGATGGCAGAAGGTGCCGGCGTGCGGATGATCGCCATTCACGGCCGCACCCGGATGCAGTTCTACAAGGGCAGCGCGGACTGGTCGGCCATCCGCGCGGTGAAAGAGGCGGTGACGATTCCGGTCATCGCCAACGGCGACATTACCGACGCGGCCACGGCGGCCCGGGCGCTGGAACTTTCGGGCGCCGACGGGGTGATGGTGGGGCGCGGCGCCCAAGGGCGCCCCTGGGCGCTGGCCGAAATCTCGCATCGCCTGCACGGCACGCCGGCACCCGTGGTGCCCCGCGGCGCGGCGCTGGCCGATCTGGTCTGCACCCATTACGAGGCGATGCTGGATTTCTACGGCCGCGATCTGGGCCTGCGGGTCGCGCGCAAGCATCTGGGCTGGTATCTGGATGCGGCCGGGGCGGGGGCGCTGCGCGGCGCCGTGCTGACCGCCGAAGACCCCGCGCTGGTCCTGCGGCTTTTGCCGCAGGCGCTGTCCGAACCGGCCGAGGCCGCCGCATGAGCCCCGCGAACTACCGCAGCCCCTATCCGGTGCCCGGGGTGGTCTGGGCCTCGCTGCCGATCCCGACGCTGCTGGTCGGCCCCGATGGCCGCATCGCCGAGGTGAACCCGGCCGGTGAGACCTTCATGAACGCCTCGGCCCGGATGCTGCACGGCCAGCCGGTGTTTGACCGCCTGTCCATCGACGCCCCGATGGATGAGGCGCTGGCGCGGGCGCGGGCGAACCACGCCGCGCTTTTCATCAACGATGTCGATGTGACCACCGGCGAACGCCCGCCCGTTCAGTGCAACGTGCAGGTCGCGCCGATGCACGACAATCCCGACTATGTCATGATCCTGATCAGCCCGCGCGATCTGGCCGACCGGCTGGGTCGCGCCATGCAGATCAAATCGGCGGCGAAATCGGCGATCGGCATGGCCGAGATGCTGGCCCATGAAATCAAGAACCCGCTGGCCGGAATCTCGGGCGCGGCGCAGCTGCTGTCGATGGGGCTGACGCCCGAGGACCGTGAGCTGACCGACCTGATCGTCGAGGAAACCCGGCGGATCGTGAAGCTTCTGGAACAGGTCGAGCAGTTCGGCAACCTGCGCCCGCCCGAACGCCGCGCGGTGAACATCCACGATGCGCTGGACCGCGCCCGCAAGTCGGCGCAGATGGGCTTTGCCGCGCATATGCTGATCGTCGAGGATTACGACCCCTCGCTGCCCCCCACCTGGGCCGACCCCGATCAGCTGATGCAGGTCTTCCTGAACCTGATCAAGAATGCCGCCGAAGCGTCCGCCGGGCGGCAGGGCACCATCCGCCTGCGCAGCTTCTACGACCTGTCGCTGCGGCTGCGGCGCAAGGACGGGCCGGCGGCGCAACTGCCCCTGACCATCGAGATCATCGACGACGGCCCCGGCATTCCGCCGGAAATCGCCGCCGAGATCTTTGAGCCCTTCGTCTCGGGCCGCGAAAACGGCACGGGGCTGGGCCTCGCGCTGGTTTCCAAGATCATTTCCGACCACGAGGGCTGGATTTCGGTCGATTCGGTGCCCGGACGCACCGTCTTCCGGGTCTCGCTGCCCGTCGCCCCGCGTGAGGGGCCACCCAAGCCGAAGAAGGAGAGAACCTGATGGCCAGCACCCGCGCGGAGCAACTCTGATGGACGGCACCATTCTGGTCGCGGACGACGACCGCACCATCCGCACCGTCCTGACCCAGGCGCTGACCCGCGCCGGCTGCAAGGTGCATGCGACGTCCAGCCTGATGACGCTGATGCGCTGGGTCGAAGAGGGCAAGGGCGATCTGGTGATTTCCGATGTGATCATGCCCGACGGCAACGGCCTTCAGGCGCTGCCGCAGATCGCGCGGATGCGCCCCGGCCTGCCGGTGATCGTGATTTCGGCGCAGAACACCATCATGACCGCCATTCAGGCCGCCGAGGCCGAGGCCTTCGACTATCTGCCGAAGCCCTTCGATCTGCCCGACCTGATGAAACGCTCGGCCCGCGCGCTGGAGATGAAGCGCCGCGCGCCCAAGGTCGAACCCCCGCCGCGGCCTGAAACCGAGGAATTGCCGTTGGTCGGCCGCACCCCGGCCATGCAGGCCCTCTATCGGCTGGTGGCGCGGGTGATGAACGTCGATCTGCCGGTGCTGATCACCGGCGAATCAGGCACCGGCAAAAGCCTGATCGCCCGGGCCATCCACGATTTCTCGGACCGCCGCAGCCAGCCCTTCGTGGTGGCGCAGGCCGCCGATCTGGGCGGGGTGGACGGCATTTCCACCCTGCTGTCACGGGCGCGCGGCGGCAGCCTTGTGCTGGATGAGGTGTCCGATTTCGACGAAGACGCGCAGGCCCGCCTTGTGCGCATGCTGGATGTGATGGGCGAACAGGGGCCCCGCATCATGGCCACCAGCCAGGCCGATCTGGCGCAGCGGATGGAGGCGGGCAAGTTCCGCAAGGACCTGTACTACCGCCTTGGCGGTGTCACCATCGCCGTGCCGCCATTGCGTGAGCGGGTCGAGGATATCCCCCTTCTGGCCGAGCATGTGCTGGGCCGCGGTGAGCGGGAAATGGGCGTCAGCCGCCGCCTGTCGGCCGATGCCATGGCGCTGGTGCGCGCCCATCCCTGGCCCGGCAATGTGCGGCAGCTGGAAAACATGCTGCGCCGGCTGATGGTCACGGCATCGGAACCCGAAATCTCGAAAGCCGAGGTCGAGGCGGCCCTTGGCGCCGCCACCCCCAGCCAGCCCGTCAAGGGGGGGATGGAGGGCGAGAAACTGTCCGCCGCCGTCGCCCGCCACCTGCGCCGTTACTTCGATCTGCACGGCGGACAGTTGCCGCCCGCCGGGGTTTATGACCGGATTCTGCATGAAATGGAGATTCCGCTGATCGAGATCGCGCTGGACGCCACCGGCGGCAATCAGGCCAGATGTGCCGATTTGCTGGGGATCAACCGCAATACCTTGCGCAAGAAGATCACCGATCTCGATATCCGCGTGACACGGCGCCGGAAGCTGATGTAAAAGCGCAACATAGGCGTGTCCTTGCGGTCAGGGGCCGCAAGACAGATTCGTGTTGCGGTGGGGCCACGCCCTCCGCTGGTTCGGAGGTAGGGTCCGGTGGCGACATCCAGCGCCCGCAGCGCCACCTGGCTGCGCCTGATGCGCCTGCGGCGGCAGCGCCGGGTGCAGACCGGGCTGACCTTCGCGCTGGTACTGATGGGGCCGGTTCTGGCCATCCTGACCTTTCTGGCGCTGGGGCCCTATGACCTGGGTGCCTCGTCCAACACCCTGCGGCTGATCCTGCTGGCCGACCTTGTCTATGTGCTGCTGGTCGCGGCGCTGGTGCTGGCGCGGGTGATGCGGATGGTCGCGGACCGGCGCAGCCAGTCGGCCGGATCGCGGCTGCACCTGCGGCTGACCGGGGTCTTCGCCTTCGTGGCGCTGGTGCCGACGATCCTTGTCGCGATCTTCGCCGTCCTGAACCTGAACATCGGGCTTGAAGGCTGGTTTTCCGAACGTGTGCGCAATGTGGTCGGCGCCTCGCTGGCCGCCGCGCAGGCCTATGAAGAGGAACACCGCAGCGCCCTGTCGGAAGATGCGCAAAAGTTGGCGGCCTATCTGAACGTGGCCAAACAGTCGCAGTTCTTCCTGGATGACGGGCAGGTGCGCCCGGTGCTGACCCAAGGTCAGGCGGCGGTGCAGCGCGGGCTGAAAGAGGTCTTCCTGATCGACGGCGCGGGCGAGTTGCGGACCCGCGGCGACCGGTCCTACCTTTTCGATTTCGAGGCGCCCGGCGCCGAAGACATCGCCCGCGCCCGCACCGGCGAGGTGGTGGTGATCGAGGACTGGGCGAATGACGAGTTTCGCGCTCTGGTGCATCTTGATGCCTTCGCCGACCGTTACCTTTACGTCTCACGCACGGTGGATGGCCAGCTTCTGTCGCTTCTGGACGACACCCGCGAAACCGTGGACCTCTATCAGCAGCTTGAGGCCGAACGCGGCACGGTGCTGTTCAACTTCGGGCTTCTCTACCTTGGTTTCGCGCTGATCCTTGTGCTGGCGGCGGTCTGGCTGGGGCTGTGGTTCGCCGAAAGGCTCAGCCGCCCGATCGGCCGGCTGGCGGCGGCGGCGGGCCATGTCGGCGCCGGCGATCTGGACGTGCAGGTGACCGAGGAAGAGGGCGACGACGAAATCGCCACGCTGGGCCGCGTCTTCAACCAGATGACCCGCCAGCTGAAAGGCCAGCGTGAGGCGCTGATCGACAGCCACCGTCAGACCGAACGGCGGCGGCGGCTGTTCGATTCGGTCTTGTCCAACGTCACCGCCGGGGTGATCGGTCTGGATGCTGAAGGGCGGATCGACTTTGCCAACCGCGCGGCCGAGCGGCTTCTGGACATTGATGAGGCCGCCGCCGGGCCGCCCCTGTCGGTTGCCGTGCCCGAATTCGGCAGCCTGCTGGACCGGCTGCGCGATGACGGGGGCGAGGCGGTGCAGGAAGAACTGCGGCTGACCCGGGGCGGCAAGCTGGAAAGCCTTCTGGTCCGCGTTTCAACCCGGCGGACCGAGGGCGGGCGGCTGGAAGGTTATGTGGTGGCCTTCGACGACGTGACCGAACTGGTCAGCGCCCAGCGGATGGCCGCCTGGGGCGACGTGGCCCGCCGCATCGCGCATGAGATCAAGAACCCCCTGACGCCCATCCAGCTTTCGGCCGAACGCATCAAGCGCAAGTTCCGCCGTGAGGTGGCCGAACCCGAGGAACTGGAGCAACTGGCCGATGTGATCGTGCGCCAGACTAACGACCTGCGCCGGATCGTGGATGAATTCTCGAAATTCGCGCGCATGCCCGAACCCGACCGGCGCGAGACCGATCTGACGGCGCTGGTCCGCGCCGCCGTCATGCTGCAGGAAAACGGCCAGCCCGGCGTGCGCTTTGTCCGCAGCCTGCCCGATACCGCGCTGATGCTGGAACTGGACGCGACGATGATCGGCCAGGCCCTGACAAACCTGATCAAGAACGCCGGGGAAGCGATTGAATCTCTTCAGGAAAAGGGTGCAGGCGAAGGCTTCGTCCCCGAAATCCGCGTGGCGCTTGACGGGGATGATGAGATGGCCACCATCCGCATCGCCGACAACGGCATCGGCCTGCCGCCCGACCGGGCGCGGCTGTTTGAACCCTATGTGACGACCCGCGAAAAGGGCACCGGCCTGGGCCTGCCCATCGTCAAGAAGATCATCGAGGAACATGGCGGCACGCTGACGCTGGAAGACGCGCCCGCCTTTGCAGATCAGGCCCGCCGGGGCGCGATGGCGGTGATCCGCCTGCCGCGCGCCGGTGCGTCCCGCGCCAGGCGGGCGGCCAGAAGCACGGCCCGGGACGGGCAGGGGGAGTGATGACGAGCATCCTGATTACCGACGACGAGAAAGACATCCGCGAGCTGATCGGCGACATCCTGCGCGACGAAGGCTATCTGGTGCGTCTTGCCGCCAATTCCGACGAATGCATGGCCGAAATCAACGCCGAGCCGCCGGCGCTGATGATTCTGGACATCTGGCTGAAGGACAGCCGGATGGACGGGATCGACATTCTGAAGACCGTCAAGCGCGACAACCCCGATATTCCGGTGGTCATCATCTCGGGCCACGGCAACATCGAAATCGCGGTCGCGGCGATCAAGCAGGGCGCCTATGACTTCATCGAGAAGCCCTTCAACATCGACCAGCTGATGGTGGTGGTGTCGCGCGCGATGGAGACCAGCCGCCTGCGGCGCGAAAACGCCGATCTGCGCCGGCGCGACGGCGCCACATCCGAGATGCTGGGGTCAAGCCCGGCCTTCCGGGCGCTGAAGACCCAGCTGGACAAGGTGACCAAGTCGAACGGCCGCGTCATGCTGACCGGCCCGGCCGGGTCGGGCAAGGAAATGGCCGCGCGCTATATCCACACCCATTCCAACCGCGCCTCGGGGCCGTTCGTGTCGGTTTCCTCGGCAACGATTGAGCCCGAGCGGATGGAAGAGGTGCTGTTCGGCCGTGAAACAGCGGAACGCGGGGTGGAAAAGGGGCTGCTGGAGCAGGCCCACGGCGGGGTGGTCTATTTTGACGAGGTGGCCGACATGCCCCTTGGCACCCAGTCGAAAATCCTGCGCGTGCTGACCGAACAGCAGTTCACCCGGGCGGGCGGCGCCGACAAGGTGCGTGTCGATCTGCGGGTGATTTCTTCGACCACGCGCGACCTGCGGCACGAGATCGCCGCCGGCCGCTTCCGACAGGAGTTGTACGACCGTCTTAACGTCGTGCCCATCGCGGTTCCGGCGCTCGAGGAGCGGCGTGAGGATATTCCCGAACTGACCCGCCAGTTCATCGACATCTTCCACCGCACCCAAGGCCTGCCGCTGCGCAAGCTGACCGAAGAGGCCGAGGCGATGCTGCAGACCATGTCCTGGCCGGGCAACGTGCGCCAGTTGCGCAACGTGATCGAGCGGGTGTTGATCCTGGGCGACAACGGCGGCCCGGTCGAGGCGCGCGAACTGCCGGGGCAGGAGGCCACCGCCGAAGCCGGCGGCAAGCTGGTTCTGGGCGGCGCCATGGCCACCCTGCCGCTGCGCGAGGCGCGCGAGGTCTTTGAACGCGAATACCTGCTGACCCAGATCAACCGCTTCGGCGGCAACATCAGCCGTACCGCCGGTTTCGTCGGCATGGAACGCAGCGCGCTGCACCGCAAGCTGAAGTCGCTGGGCGTGGTCGGCTCGGGCAAGAACGGCCGGGGCGGCGAAGAGGATGACGAGGACGCCGAAGACTGATCGGCCCCCGGCGTTGACCCGTTCCCCCCGATCTGACATGCAGGCAGGATGACGGACCGGAGCCATTCATGAAGGTGATCATCTGCGGCGCGGGGCAGGTGGGCTGGCAGATCGCCCGCCACCTGTCGGGCGAGAGGAACGACGTCACCATCGTCGATCAGAACGCCGATCTGGTGCGGCGCGCGACCGAGACGCTGGATGTGCAGGGCGTGGCGGGCTTTGCCAGCTATCCCGACATCCTGGAAAAGGCCGGCGCCCGGGATGCCGACATGATTATCGCCGCCACCCATTCCGATGAGGTGAACATGGTCACCTGCCAGGTGGCCCATTCGATCTTTGCGGTGCCGCGCAAGGTGGCCCGGCTGCGGGCGCAGTCCTATCAGGACGCGATCTATGCCGATCTTTACCGCCGCGACCACCTGCCCATCGACGTGGTGATCAGCCCCGAACGCGAGGTGGCCGAGGCGGCGCTGCAACGGCTGGCGGCGCCGGCGGCCTTTGACACCGAAAGCTTCATGAACGGGCGGGCGCAGCTTCTGGGGATCGTGCTGGGCGAGGATTGCCCGGTGCTGATGACGCCGCTGCGCCAGTTGAACGAGCTGTTTTCCACGCTGCGCGCCATCGTGGTGGGCGTGCGCCGGCAGGACAGCCTCTTCGCGCCCGAACCGCGCGACCTCTTGCTGGCGGGTGACCAGATCTACGTCTTCACCCATGTCGAGGATGTGAACCGCACGCTGGAGGTCTTTGGCAAGAAGACCAAGAAGCAAGAACGCATCATCATCATCGGCGGCGGCAATGTGGGGCTTGCGGTGGCCCGCGCGCTAGAAAGCCGCACCGACCGGGTGCGCGCCAAGATCATCGAGCGCAACCGGGCGCGCGCCGAACTTGCCGCCGACGGGCTGACGCGGACCATCGTGCTGAACGGCGACGGCATGGACATGGACCTCTTGACCGAAGCCTCGATCGACCGGGCCGATGCGGTGCTGACGGTGACCGACGACGACCGCACCAACATTCTGGCCGCGGTCCGCGCCAAGCAGGCCGGCTGCCCCATGGCCATCGCGCTGGTCAACGACCCCACGCTGGCGCCCCTGATGGCGCCGCTGGACATCGACGCCTATATCAACCCGCGCGCCACGACCGTCTCATCCATCCTGCGCCACATCCGCCACGGCAAGGTGCGGGCGATCTATTCGCTGGGCGATGCCGAGGCCGAACTGATCGAGGCGCAGGTGCTGTCCACCTCGCCCATGGCGGGCAAGCTGATCCGCGATATCGAATTTCCTTCGGGCGTGCTGGTCGGCGGGGTGATGAAGGGCGAGAAGGTGATGAAGCCCACCGGCGATCTGAAGATCGAGGCCGGCGATGTGGTGGCCCTGTTCACCATGGCCAAGGACGTGCCCGAGGTCGAGCGCCTGCTTCAGGTCTCGGTCGAGTTCTTCTGAGGCCGGCCGATGCACCGCCTGCGCGAGGTGCCGCTTCTGATCCAGCTGATGGCGCTGACCGGGACGGCCATGCTGTTGCCGGCCATCCATGCCGCCGTGCTGCGCGATCACGCGCTGGCGCGGTCGTTCCTGTATACCGCCGCGCTGATCTGGGTCTTGTGCGGGATGCTGGGCATCGCCACCGCCCGCCACCGGCCCCGCAACGCCGCCCACAGCCATCTGGTGGCCGTGGCCGCCGCCTATCTGATCCTGCCGCCGCTGATGGCGCTGCCGCTGGTGCCGCAGGAAGGCGGCGGTCTGCCCTTCGGCGCCGCGTGGTTCGAGATGCTGTCGGCCTTCACCACCACCGGCGGATCGGTGTTTGCGCCGGGCGATCTGGCCATGTCGGTGCATCTGTGGCGGGCCCTGGCTGGCTGGCTGGGGGGCTTTTACATCCTTGTCATGGCGCTGGCGGTGCTGGCGCCGCTGAACCTTGGCGGGATGGAGGTGGTGTCCGGCCGCACCCCCGGCCGGGGTGCCAAGGGTGCCTCGCAGATCACCGAGGTCGCCGGCGCCTCGCAGCGCATGCTGCGCTTTGCCGCCGGGCTGTTCCCGGTCTATGGCGGGCTGACGCTGCTACTGTGGCTGTTGCTGATCATCGCCGGCGAAGACAGCCTGATCGCCTTCTGCCATGCGATGAGCACGCTTTCGACCTCGGGCATCTCACCCGTCGGCGGGCTGCAGGGCGGGCAGGCGGGCTTTGCCGGCGAGGCATTGATCTTCGGTTTCCTGGGCCTTGCCCTGTCGCGCCGCACCCTGATGTTTCTGGTGGGCCATGGCAGCGACCGCCCCTTCTACCGCGATGCCGAGCTGCGGACGGCGGCGGTGATTCTGTTCTGGGTCACGCTGCTGCTGTTCCTGCGGCTGTGGTGGGGCGCCTCGATGAGCGGGCGGGGTGGCGACCTGACCGCGGCGCTGCAGGCCCTGTGGGGCCGCATGTTCATGGCGCTGTCGTTCTTGACCACCACCGGATTCACCAGCGCCAGCTGGGCGGGGGGCGGCGAATGGGCCGGGCTGGAACCGGCCGGCATGGCGCTGTGGGGGCTGGTGATCATCGGCGGCGGCATCGCCACGACGGCCGGCGGGGTAAAGCTGTTGCGCGTCGCGGGTCTTTACCGCCACGCCACCGAGGAACTGCAGCGGCTGGTCCACCCCTCGGCCGTGGCCGGGGTCTTCGGCGGCAAGCGTCAGGTGGCGCGCGACGGCGCCTTTCTGGCCTGGGTCAGCTTCATGCTGTTCGCGCTGGCCATCGCCTTCTTCTGCGGCGCGCTGACCGCCACCGGCACGGGTTTTGAAGACGCGCTGGTGCTGACGCTGGCGGGGCTGACGAACACCGGCCCCCTGACCGAAACCGTGCCCGGCCTGATGACCCCCTGGCCCGGGCTCGACAGCGCCGAGCGGGTGATCCTGGGCTTTGCGATGATCGTCGGCCGGCTTGAGACGCTGGCCATCCTGGCGCTTCTCTTGCCGGACGCCTGGCGCAACTGAAAAGCCGCAGGCTAAATCGCTGTTTTGGGTCTGGAAACTCTTCCGGCCTCGCGCAATACTCAGCCCAGGCCGGCCGTGCGAGGGGCTGCGCCATGTGCGACTGACAACAAGGACAAGAAACCGATGGCCGCCGACAAACAGAATTTGCAGGACGCCTTTCTTAACCATGTCCGGAAAGCCAAGGTTCCGGTCACGATCTTTCTTATCAACGGGGTCAAGCTGCAGGGCGTGATCACCTGGTTTGACAATTTCTGCGTGCTTCTGCGCCGCGATGGTCAGTCGCAGCTTGTCTACAAGCATGCGATTTCCACCATCATGCCGGGCGGCCCGGTCACCCTGTATGAGGGCGAAGACTGAACCCCGCAGCTCCCGAGGACGATGACGGTGATTTCGGCCTGCCTTCCGATGCGGAAGGCGGGCTTGACGCCTATGAAAGCGAAGGCCCGGCGACCCGCGCCTGGATCATCCATCCCGACCTGAAGGGCCACAGCAGCCGCCGCCTGCCCGAACACGGGCTGGCCGAAGCTGTCAGCCTGGCCGCCGCCCTGCCGGGGCTGGACGTGCAGGGGGCCGAGGTGGTGCGGCTGACCAAACTGCATCCGGGCACGCTTTTCGGCTCGGGCAAGGTGGCCGAACTGAAGGCGCGCTTTGCCGAAAGCCGGATCGGCCTTGTGCTGATCGACGGGCAGGTGTCGCCCATCCAGCAGCGCAATCTGGAAAAGGAATGGGGCGTCAAGCTTCTGGACCGCACCAGCCTGATCCTTGAGATCTTCGCCGACCGCGCCCGCACCCGCGAAGGCGTGCTGCAGGTCGAACTCGCCGCCCTCAGCTATCAGCGCTCGCGCCTTGTCCGCGCCTGGACCCACCTTGAACGCCAGCGCGGCGGCTTCGGCTTTGTCGGCGGCCCGGGTGAGACGCAGAAAGAGGCCGACCGCCGCGCCATCGACGATCAGGTGGTCAAGCTGAAGAAACAGCTGGAACGGGTGGTGCGCACGCGCGAACTGCACCGCGCCGCCCGCCGCAAGGTGCCCTTCCCGGTGGTGGCGCTGGTGGGCTATACCAACGCCGGAAAATCCACGCTCTTCAACCGTATGACCGGGGCCGAGGTTCTGGCCAAGGACATGCTCTTCGCCACGCTGGACCCCACGATGCGCGGCATCACCCTGCCGTCGGGCCGCAAGATCATCGCCTCCGACACCGTGGGCTTCATCTCGGATCTGCCGACCCAGCTGGTTGCCGCCTTCCGCGCCACGCTGGAAGAGGTGCTTGAAGCCGACCTCATCCTGCATGTCCGTGACATCAGCCACCCCGAAACCGCCGAACAGGCCGCCGATGTGACCGACATCTTGCGCGCGCTGGGGGTGGGCGAAGGCACGCCGATGATCGAGGTCTGGAACAAGCTTGACCTCGTCGCCCCCGAAGAACGTGAGGCGCTGGCGGCACAGGCCGCCAACCGTGCCCAGGTCTTTCCGATCTCGGCCGTCACCGGCGAAGGCGTGGCCGCGCTGCTCGACGCCATCTCGGCCGCCTTCGATGAGGAAAAGACCGAGGCCCGCCTGACGCTGCCCTTCGCCGAGGGCCGCCGCCGTGCCTGGCTGCATGGCGAAGGCGTGGTGACTGCGGAAGATCAGGGCGAAGACGGCTGGCAGATCACGGTGCTGTGGACCGCCCGTCAGGAACGCCGCTACCGCGATCTCTGACCGCGTTCATCCTCTCTCTGGAAATATCCTCGGGGGGTGCGGGGGGCGAAGCGCCCCCGCTTCCGCCGGTGCGGCTCAGCCCTGCGGCCAGTCCGACCGTTCCAGCGCCAGATAGACCGAATCGCACCATTCCTCGCCCCATTGCATGGTGCGTTCGGCGCGGTGGGTTTCGCGGAAGCCCAGCCGCGCCAGAAGGCCCAGCGAGGCGGCGTTGCGCGGGTCGGCTTCGGCCACAAGGCGCGGCAGGTCGTGGTGGCGAAAGAGGTGGCGGATCACCGCCTCCATCGCCTCGCGCGCCATGCCCTTGCCCCAGTGGTCGGGATGCAGCAGGAACCCCACCTCGGGCAGCCGCCAGGCGCCGGCCTTGCCAATGGCGCGGCCCTGATGCTCGATGATGAAATCGTCGCTCTCGGCGGGGCCGCTGGCGGCCATGGATTTCAGGAAATCCAGCGTCTCGCCGATGTCGTCATGCGCCGGCCGCGTCCAGTAGCGCATCGCCTCGGGGCGCGACATCACCTCATGCAGGGCCGGCAGGTCCGAAAGGCGCGGCTTGCGCAGCACCAGCCGGGCGGTTTCGATGCGGTCGGGGCGGGGGGCTTCGGTCATGGCGCGGGCGTCAGGATCATGTCGCCCACCGCCGCGGCGCGGGCCAGTTCGGGATCAAGGCTCATCGGGATATACTCGCCGCGCCGCCACAATTCGCTGAGATCATCATAGAACCGCGACAAGGGATGGCCCGACTGCCCGGTCGAGATGATGAAGACCGAGGAATCGGGGTCGGCAAAGTCATAGACCCCGCGATAGGCCCCGGCATGCACATTGGTCCAGGGCGCCGGGCCTTCGCCGCGGGTGCGGCCGCGCATCAGCGTGGTATCCCCGCCCGAGGTCGATTGCCGGATGTTCACGAAATAGCGCAGCACCGGCACATCGCCCAGCACCGGGTGGTCATGCGCCGCCTGATGGGCGTCGCCCCAGCGCCAGCTTTCGATGTTCGGGCCGTAGCGTTCGCTCAGCTCCAGCAGGGCGGCATCCAGCGCCACGCGGGCAATGTCGGTGCAGGTTTCGACCGCCGCCGACTGGATCACGTCGCACCAGACCGAGGCGCCGCCTTCGTTGCGGTAGACCCGGTCGATGAAAAGGGGCTCGACATGGCTGAAGGCATCGGCCAGCGGGCCCACCTCATCGCGCATCAGCCGGTCCTGCACCTGACGCATCCAGGCCTCGGCGATCAGCGGTTCGGGCAGATGTTCGTTCATCTCGCCGTTCCATTCGGCCAGCAGGGCCAGCGCGCGCTGGCGCAGCCGTTCGGGCGTGCCTTCCGCCGCCGGGGTGCCGGTGAACCACAGATCCGCCCCGATCAGCGGCAGAAGGCTGCGCGCGGTCGGGCTGACGGTATCAAGCTGCGCCTCGATGAAGCTTTCGCGGGTATGCACCTCGCGGGTTTTCATCAGCGCCAGCCAGCGCTGGATGCGCTGGGTGTCGCCCCAGTCAAAGCTGACATGGGCGGGGTAGGGCCGGTCAACCAGCTTGTTGTTGGTGTTGCCCAAAAGCCCGCCGACCGGGTTCACGAAGCGGGGGTTGTCCTCATAGGGCAGCATGCCGGTCCAGCGGTTCGCGCCCTCCCACCCCGGGGCGGGCATGCGGCCCCTGGTGCGGTGGGCGGGGTCGCGGGCGGGCATGGCGCCGATCAGCTGCAGCGCGATGCCGTTTTCATCGGCCAGCATCAGGTTCTGGCTGGGCGCCACGAACAGCCGCCCCGCCTCGATCGCCTCGGCCACGCTGCCCGAGGTCATCAGCCGGATCGCCGCCGTCATCGAGGTGTCGGCGCCGGAAAGCGCCGTCCAGGACAGCGCCGCCACATGGCCCGCCGGCGTCACGCTTTGCAGGTCGTAATGGGTGCCGGGCAGGATGGGGCCGCTTTCGCTCCACCTTTGGGTGATGGTGACGGGGGCGGCATCCTTGATGGTGATGATGGTGCGCCGCGTCTCGAAGGGTTTCGGGCCGTCGGGCGTCAGATATTCCTCGGGGTTGTCGGGGTTCACCCGTTCGATCACCACGTCCTGGTCGTCAAGGTAGCTTGAGGTCAGGCCCCAGCCCAGCTTTTCGCTGCGGCCGACCAGCACCACCGGCATCCCCGGAATCGTGCCGCCGATCACCCCGCCGGTGGGCAGTTGCAGCCGCGCCAGATACCAGATCGACGGCGCGGTCAGCCCCAGATGGGGATCATTGGCCAGCAGGCTGCCGCCCGCCGCCGACCGCCCCGGCATCGCCGCCCAGGCATTCGAAGCCCCCGCGAAAGGCGCCGAATGGAAGGGCGACAGGGGGTCATCGACATAGGCCATCTTTTCCCGCGCGGGCGGGGCGAAGGTGCCGGGCATCAGGCTGCCATACTGCGGCAGTTCGGCGACGGCGGGGTTCGGATCATCGGCCAGAAGATCGGCCAGACGTTCAGGCGACAGGATCAGCGACAGCTGTGCCCGCTGCACCTCATCCTCCAGATGGGCCGAAAGCTGCAGCGCCATCAGCTTCATGATCGCCACGGAATCGGCCGGCGACCATGCGGCGATCTCGTTGGAGAAGAAGAAGAACTCGGGCGCCCCCCGGCCGCGCGCGCCGGCGTTCACCTGACCGATCCAGGCGTTGACCCCGGCGGCATAGGCGGCCAGCGCGGCTTTTGTACGATCGTCCTGTGCCTCGACCGAGGATTTGGCCAGGGTGTAAAGGTCAAGCCGGCGCAGAAGCTCATCAATCTTGACCGTGCGCTGGCCGAAGATTTCCGACAGCCGGCCCTGCGCGGTGCGGCGGAACATCGTCATCTGCCACAGCCGGTCCTGCGCATGGACGAAACCCAGCGCAAAGAAGGCATCCGCCTCGGTTCCGGCGAAGATATGCGGCACGTTGTTGTTGTTGCGCAGGATTTCGACCGGCGCCGTCAGGCCCTCCAGCGTGAAATCCTCATCATAGTCGGGCAGCGAGCGCGAGAGGATCCAATAGGCCAGCGCCGTTCCCGCAAGGCCCAGAACGATCAGCCCGGTGAAGATGCGCAGAAGCCAGCGGAAGGCGGTGACCATCGGGGTCTCCTTGACGGCGGAAGTGCGATGCCTTCCTAGTCCAAACCCGGTGAAGCGGCAATGCGAAGGGACGGCGGCATGGCAAAGGTGGCATTTCTGGGTCTGGGCGTGATGGGCTTTCCGATGGCGGGGCATCTGGCCGCCAAGGGCCATGAGGTGACGGTCTGGAACCGCAGCCCCGCCAAGGCCGAAGCCTGGGTGGCCCGCCACGGCCATGCCCGTGCCGAAACCGCCGCCGCGGCCGCGCGGGGGGCCGAGTTCGTCATGGCCTGCGTCGGCAATGACGACGATCTGCGGCAGGTCTGCACCGGGGCAGAGGGCGCCTTTGCCGGCATGGCGAAGGGCGCGGTCTTTGTCGACCACACCACGGTTTCGGCCGGCGTCACGCGAGAGCTTGCGGCAATCGCCGCCGGGCAGGGCATTGGCTATGTCGATGCGCCGGTGTCGGGCGGGCAGGCGGGGGCGGAAAACGGCATCCTCTCGGTGATGTGCGGCGGTGCCGAGGCCGACTATGCCGCGGCCGAGCCGGTGATCGCGGCTTATGCCCGGATCTGCCGCCATCTCGGGCCGGTCGGGGCGGGGCAGCTGGCCAAGATGATGAACCAGATCTGCATCGCCGGCCTGATGCAGGGCCTGTCCGAAGCGCTGGCCTTTGGCCAGAAGGCGGGGCTTGACGGCGCCGCGGTGGTTGAGGTCATCAGCCAGGGCGCCGCCGGGTCTTGGCAGATGGTCAACCGCCACAAGACCATGCTGGAAGACCGTTTCGATTTCGGCTTTGCGGTGGACTGGATGCGCAAGGACCTGAAAATCTGTCTGGAAACCGCCGACCAGATCGGCGCCGCCCTGCCGGTGACCGCTTTGGTCGATCAGTTCTACAAGGATGTGCAGCTGATGGGCGGCGGGCGGAACGATACCTCCAGCCTGATCCGCCGGCTGCGCTAGGGGCGCCGGCGCAGGTGGCGGTGCAGCACCAGCCCCGCCACCCCGGCCAGCCCCGCCAGGATCAGCCAGTGATGCGCGGCCAGCCGGCCCAGCGCCGCCTCGGCCGCCAGCCCGAAGTGATAGCCCAGCGCGGTAAAGACCGTGGCCCAGACCGCCACGGCCAGCGCATTGGCCGCCGCAAAGGCAGGCCAGCCGATGCCGGTCTGCGCCAGAAGCACCGGCCCGACAATCCGCGCGCCGGGCAGGAAACGGAAAAGGAAGGCCGCCACATGCCGCCGCCGTTCAAGCCCCGCTGCCAGACGGCTGGCGCGGGCCTTGGCACGCAGCCGCGCCATGGCGCCGCGGTCGGGCAGGTGGCGGGCGGTCAGGAACCACATCTGATCAGCCAGAAAGGCCCCGGCGGCGGCCATGCCGCCCATGCCGAGGGGGCCGGACAAGCCGCCGGAACCCGCGCGATGGGCCATCATCCCGCCCAGCGTGGCGGCGGTCTCGCCCTCAAGGAACGCGCCCAGAAACACCGCCGGCGGGCCCCATCCGGTGATCAGGCTTTCCAGCGACAAGGCGGTTCAGGGAATGATGCGGCTGTATTTCACGCCGGCCAGCGTGGCGCCGGCAATCAGCCCCTGCTGGCCGAAGACAAGGCCGATCACCGGGTCGATCTCGGTGGTTTCCTTGCCCAGGCTCGCACCCTGTTCGGGCGTGGCATAGCGCACATCCGCCCCCGCCGCCCAGCCGGAACCGCGGCGGAAATCGGCCAGCGCCGCATCGGTCATGAAGAACAGCGCATGGGCATATTGCTGGGCGCCGATCTGCAGTCCGATGGTGGCGCGGGCGGCCGAGTAGTAATCCACCGTCACCCCGCCGATGCGCAGCGCGCCGCGCCCGTAGCCGCCGCCGATGCCGAAACCGGCCTCGGTCACCAGCGGCATGTAAAGGACGCCCACCGCCTTGCCGGCCAGATCGCGGGTGCCGGGATAGCGGCCGAAGAGGTAGTCGCGCGTCGCGTCAACCCGCGCGTCGATCTGCGCCGCCCCGCTGGATCCCACGCCGTTGCCAGTCACGCAGGCCGAAACCAGCGCAGCCGCGCCGGTGGCCAGAACCAGCCGTCTGGAAAGAAGTTCCGTCATGCTCCGCCTCCTCAACCGGGCTGTTGCCGCCCTTTGGTTGCCGCAGGTTAGCCGGTTTCCGCCGGCCTGTCACCGGGCAGGCGGGCCTTGGGCGGAAAGCCCCGGCCGTCAGCCGGCCCGCATCAGCCGCGCGGCGGCGGGGGCAAAATAGCTGAGCACCCCGTCGCAGCCGGCGCGCTTGAAGGCCAGAAGGCTTTCCATCATCGCCTTTTCGCCGTCGATCCAGCCGTTCTGCGCCGCCGCCCGGATCATCGCGTATTCGCCCGAGACCTGATAGGCAAAGGTCGGGGCGCCGAAAGCGTCCTTCACCCGGCGGCAGATATCCAGATAGGGCATGCCGGGCTTGACCATCACCATGTCGGCGCCTTCGCGCAGGTCGCGCTCCACCAGCCGCAGCGCCTCATCGCTGTTGGCGGGGTTCATCTGATAGGTCTTCTTGTCGCCCTTCAGCGCGCCCGAAGCCCCCACGGCATCGCGGAAGGGCCCGTAGAAGGCGCTGGCATATTTCGCGGCATAGCTGAGGATCGCCACCCCCTGATGGCCGGCGCCTTCCAGCGCCGAGCGGATCGCGCCGATCCGGCCGTCCATCATGTCCGAAGGGCCAAGGATGTCGGCCCCCGCCTCGGCCTGGGCCAGCGCCATCTTCACCAGCGCCTCGACGGTTTCGTCGTTCAGGATCGTGCCGTCCACCACCAGCCCGTCATGGCCCAGCGCGTTGTAGGGGTCGAGCGCGATATCGGTCATGATCGCGATATCCGGCACCGCAGCCTTCAGGGCGCGGATGGCGCGGTTGGTCAGGTTTTCGGGGTTCCACGCCTCTTCGCAGGTCACCGTCTTCACCGAAGGGTCGGTGTAAGGGAACAGGCAGATCGCCGGAATGCCCAGGCCCGCCGCCTCTTCCCCCGCGCGCAGGATATTGTCGATTGACAGCCTCTCCACCCCCGGCATCGAGGCGATGGGTTCGCGCACCCCCACGCCGTCGCGCACGAAGACCGGCCAGATCAGGTCGGCAGGGGTCAGCGCCACTTCCTGAACCATGGCGCGCAGGGCCGGGCTCTGGCGCAGGCGGCGGAAACGATGGGCGGGGCTGGCGACGGGTTGCATGAAAACCTCGCGGGCGAAGGGGCTTGCGATTGTGCGCCTTGCCTGCCATGGAAAGCGGCGCGCCTCAAGCGGCAAAGGGGCGCGGGGCAGGGGTGCGCCACTTTGGACTGGTACAAGATTCTCTTCGAACTGATCGACCTGCGGTCGTTTTCGAACCTGTGGTACTGGATCGTCCTGGGCGTCACCTGGTCGATGGCCAGCCACTGGGTGCTGGGTGTGCCCTTCGATCTGATCCAGCGCGCCCACCGCCACGGCGGCCAGACCGAGGCCGATCTTGAGGTGATGGTGCGCATCAATGCCGACCGGCTTTTGTATATCGGGCGCACCGCCGGGCTGTGGCTGGCGGCTTTCGGGGCGTTTCTGCTGACCTTTCTGGCCGTGCTGGCCTTCGGCTTTGCGGTGGAATTCGCGCAGGCGCTGTTTCTGCTGCTGATGCCGCTGACGCTGCTGATGCTGATGTCGATGCACCATGCCCGCCGGATCGAGGCGGGTGATGGCTCGGGCGAGGCGCTGTATCGCCGCCTGCGCCGCCACCGCTTCGGCACGCAGCTTCTGGGCATGGTGTCGATCTTCATCACCTCGCTGTTCGGCATGTGGCAGAACATGCAGATCGGCTTCCCCTACTGAGATGGCGGGCGAGCGCATCATTCTGGGCGGCGCGCCCGAGGGATTCGACGCGCGGCTGCTGCTGAAGGAACTGGCGCGCGGGCGGCCGGTGATCCATGTCGCGCGCGACGACAAGCGGATGGAGGCGATGCGCGCCGCCCTTGCCGTGATGGCGCCGGCGACGGTGGTGCTGGATTTCCCGGCCTGGGATTGCCTGCCGTATGACCGGGTCTCACCCAACCCCGAAATCTCGGCCCGGCGGATGGCGGCACTGGCCACGCTTGCGGCGGGGCTGTCGGGCGCCTTCATCCTGCTGACGACGATGAGCGCCGCGACCCAGCGCCTTCCGGCGCGTGAGGTGCTGCGCGGCGCCAGTTTTGCCGCCCGCGTGGGCGACCGGGTGGATGAGGCGCGGCTGAAGGCCTTTCTGTCGCGCATGGGCTTTTCGCCGGTTTCCACCGTGGCGGAACCGGGCGATTTCGCCATCCGGGGCGGCATCGTCGATCTCTGGCCGCCGGGCAAGGGCGGGCCGGTGCGGCTGGATTTCTTCGGCGATCAGCTGGACGGCATCCGCCGCTTCGATCCGGTCAGCCAGCGGACGGTGGAAAAGCTGTCATCGGTCGAATTCGCGCCGATGTCCGAGGTGATCCTGGACGAGGCCGCCATTACCCGCTTCCGTCAGACCTACCGGGCCGAGTTTGGTGCCGGCGGCTCGGACGATCCGCTGTACGAAGCGGTCAGCGCCGGGCGCAAGCATCAGGGGATGGAGCATTGGCTGCCCTTCTTCCACGACCGGCTGGAGACGCTGTTCGACCATGTCCCCGACGCCTCGGTGATGCTGGACGATCAGGTGGCGCCCGCCCGCCTGTCGCGCTGGGAAGGCATCGCCGACGCCTATGACGCAAGGCGTGAGGCGATGGCGGCACGGGGGCGGATGGATTCGCCCTACAAGCCCTGCGCGCCGGAGCTGCTCTATCTGGACGACGCGGCATGGGAGGATGCGCTGCGCGAGACCCGCGTGGTGCAGCTGTCGCCCCTGGCACAGGCGCCGGGGCCGGGGGTGCTGGATGCGCGCGGCCGCATCGGGCGCAACTTCGCGCCAGAGCGTCAGCAGGAAAACATCAGCCTTTTCGGCGCCTTGGCCGATCATCTGAAAGCGCTGCTTGAAGAAGGTCAGGTCATCATCGCCTCATGGTCCGAAGGGGCGCGGGAACGGCTGAAGGGGCTTCTGGAAGATCAGGGCATCGCCTTCGCGCGCGATGTGAAGGATTTCCGCGAAGTTCCTGAAGGCAAAGGCGGATTGTTCCTTATGGTCTGGGCGCTTGAAGCCGGTTTCACCGCGCCGGGCCTGACCGTCATCAGCGAGCAGGACATACTGGGCGACCGTCTGGCCGCCAAGCCGCGCAAGAAGCGCAAGGCCGAGAATTTCCTGCGCGATGCCGAAAGCCTGTCGCCCGGCGATCTGGTGGTGCATGTCGAACATGGCGTCGGGCGCTATCTGGGGCTGGAGACGATTACCGCCCTCGGCGCCCCCCACGCCTGCGTCGCGCTGGAATATGCCGACAATGCCAAGCTTTACCTGCCGGTCGAGAACATCGAACTGCTCAGCCGCTATGGCCATGAAGAGGGGCTTCTGGACCGGCTGGGCGGCGGCGCCTGGCAGGCCAAGAAGGCCAAGCTGAAAGAACGCATCAAGGAGATTGCCGACCGGCTGATGCGGATTGCGGCCGAACGCGCGCTGCGCCACGCCCCCATCCTTGAAGCCCCCCATTCGATCTGGGAGGCCTTTGCCGCCCGCTTCCCCTGGGTGGAAACCGACGACCAGCTTGCCGCCATCGCCGATGTGGTGGCCGATCTGGAAAAGGGCAGCCCGATGGACCGGCTGATCGTCGGCGATGTGGGTTTCGGCAAGACCGAGGTCGCCATGCGCGCGGCCTTTGTCGCCGCCATGTCGGGCATGCAGGTGGCGGTGATCTGCCCGACCACGCTTCTGGCCCGCCAGCACTACCGCAGCTTTGCCGAACGCTTCCGCGGCTTCCCCATCTCGGTCCGGCCGCTGTCGCGCTTTGTCACCGCCAAGGAGGCCGCGAAAACGCGCGAGATGATGGCGGCGGGCGAGGTGGATATTGTCGTCGGCACCCATGCGCTCTTGGCCAAGGCGGTGAAGTTCAGGAACCTCGGCCTGCTGGTCATCGACGAGGAACAGCATTTCGGCGTCGGTCACAAGGAACGGCTGAAGGAAATGCGGTCCGAAGTCCATGTGCTGACGCTGACCGCCACCCCCATTCCGCGCACGCTGCAACTGTCGCTGACCGGGGTGCGCGACCTGTCGATCATCGCCACGCCGCCGGTGGACCGTCTGGCGATCCGCACCTATGTCTCGGAGTTTGACAGCGTCACGCTGCGCGAGGCGCTGCTGCGCGAACATTACCGGGGCGGCCAGAGCTTCTTCGTGGTGCCCCGTATTGCCGATCTGCCCGAGATCGAGGATTTCCTGAAAACCCAGGTGCCCGAGGTCAGCTATCTGGTGGCCCATGGCCAGATGGCGGCGGGCGATCTGGATCAGCGGATGAACGATTTCTACGACGGCAAGGCGGATGTTCTCTTGGCCACCACCATCGTGGAATCGGGGCTGGATATTCCCACGGCCAACACCATGATCGTGCATCGCGCCGACATGTTCGGTCTGTCGCAGCTTTATCAGATCCGCGGCCGGGTCGGACGGTCGAAGACGCGGGCCTATTGTTTCCTGACGACGAAACCCCGCGCGCCGCTGACCCCGCAGGCGCAGAAGCGGCTGAAGCTCTTGGCCAGCCTTGACAGCCTTGGCGCGGGCTTCAACCTGGCCAGCCATGATCTGGACCTGCGCGGCGCCGGCAATCTTCTGGGCGAGGAACAGTCGGGCCATATCAGGGAAGTGGGCTATGAACTTTACCAGCAGATGCTGGAAGAGACGATTGCCCGCATCAAATCGGGCGAAATCGGCGGGCTGACCGCCATCGACGATCAGTGGTCGCCGCAGATCAATCTGGGCGTGCCGGTGATGATCCCCGAAGATTACATCCCCGATCTGGATATCCGGCTGGGGCTGTACCGGCGGCTGTCGGGGCTGGGCACCAAGGTGGAACTGGAAGGTTTCGCGGCCGAGATGATCGACCGTTTCGGGCCGCTGCCGAAAGAGGTGAACACGCTGATGCTGATCGTGCGCATCAAGGCGATGTGCAAGAAGGCCGGCATCAGCCGTCTGGACGCCGGGCCGAAAGGCGCGACGGTGCAGTTCCACAATGACAGGTTCGCCAATCCGGCCGGCCTCGTGGCCTTCCTGCGCGAACAGGGCAGCGGCGCCAAGGTGCAGGGCAACAAGATCGTCCTGACCGGCGAGATGAAGACCGAGGCCGAGCGGATCAAGGGCGCCTTCGCCATCGCCCGCGGTCTGGCCGAAAAGGCGAAGGCGGGCGGTTAGGGCGGCACGCAGGGCAAGGCCCGACCGCCGGGTGGGCAGCCGACGGCGGAGCCCCTTGGTTTATGGTTCAAAACCTGCCGACGCCGCGCGTCTTGATGCCGGTGCGGAATGCCCGCCCGAGGGGGCGGTCGGGCATTGCCCGGGGCGCTTCGCGCTTGATTCCCGGGCGGGAAGCTTAACACCGCCCCGGCCCTGCCAGACGCAGCAGCAGCAGGCTCAGCACCGAATACCCCAGCGCCCCGGCCATCAGGGGCAGGGCCGTGCCGTCGAACAGCAGCCCCAGCGGCACCGCCAGAAGAACCGAGCCGATGGTGCCCAGTGAAGACACGACCGATGCCGCCAGCCCCGCCACATGGCCCAAGGGCTCCATCGCCATGGCGTTCAGGTTGCCCAGCGTCAGGCCCATCATGGCAAAGATGCCGGTGGTCCAGACCAGATGCAGCGGGAAGGCCAGCGCCTCGGGCATCAGGCCGCTGGCGTTCAGCGCCAGAAGCAGGCCGGTCAGCAGGATCTGGGCCAGAATGGTCAGACCCAGCACCCGCCGCATCCCCAGCCGCACCACGACCCGCGCGTTCAGGATCGACCCCGACATCGACAGCACCGCGATCACCGCGAACCAGACCGGAAAGCTGGCGGCGCGGTCGAAACGTTGCTCGAAAATCCCCTGCATCGACGACAGGACGCCGAACAGCACGCCCGAGATCAGCGCCTGCAGCACCACCGACAGCACGACCACGCGGTGCGACAGGATTTCGACGGTTGATGCCCAAAGCCCGCCCGCATCCAGCGGCTTGCGCCGTTCGGCCGGCAGGGTTTCGGGCAGGCGCAGGGTAAACCAGCCCATGGTGAAGGCCGAAAAGACCAGAAAGGCCAGAAACACCCCCTGCCACGGGCCAAAGGCCATGACGGCGCTGCCCATCAGCGGCGCGACCGCCGGCACCAGCGAAAAGATCGACATGGCGATCGAGATGATCTTGGCCATCTCGCGCCCCGAATACAGGTCGCGCACGATGGCCATGGTCACGGTGCGCGGTCCGGCGGCGCCGATGCCCTGAATGACGCGGAAGACCAGCAGCGTCTCCAGCGAGGGCGCGACATAACAGGCCAGCGCCCCCAGCGCATAAAGCGCACCCCCCGCCAGCAGCACCCGCCGCCGCCCGAAGGCGTCGGACAGCGGCCCCGCCAGCAGCGTGCCCAGCCCCATGCCAAGGACGAAGGAGGTGATGACAAGCTGGGCGTTGTTCGGGGCGCCCGGGCTCATCGTTGCGGCGATTTCCGGCAAGGCCGGCAGCATGGCGTCGATCGACAGCGCCACGGTGGCAAAGAGCATGGCGATCAGGACGGTGAACTCGGCACGCGACGGCAGGGACTGGGGCATCTCAGGCTTTCGGGGGTTCGGCAGGCTTCGGACGGCGCAGGAACAGGAGGGCGGCCCACAGGATCAGCGCCAGTTCGGCAAGCACCGTCCAGTGCGTCAGGAAGGACAGGATCCAGTGGGAACGGGTCGGCGGCACCTCGACCAGCGCGTAAAGCCGGTCGGAAAAGGGCCAGAGCCACATGATGCTGCCGGCCAGCGTGTCCAGCACGATGTGCAGGAAGACGGCGGACAGAAACATCACGGTCGGCAGCAGGAAGCGGCGGGCATAGCGGCGGATCAGCGGCAGGGCGACCACGGCCAGGATCAGCCAGAAGCCCGGAGCATGCACCCAGTAGCGGTGATGGTGAAAGGCGCGGTCGTCGATCAGGTAGAACCAGATCAGGTCCAGATCGGGAAAGACCGCGCCCAGAAGGGCCGCCGCCATCGGCAGGCCGCGCGGCTGACCGGCGAGCCGCGCCAGCACATAACCCGAAGGCAGATGCGCCAGGATCATTTGCCCGCTTCCGCCAGTTCGGCGATGACCTTGGCCCAGACATCGGGGGGCTGGGCGCCCGAGACGACATATTGCTGGGCGATCAGGAAGGTCGGCACGGCGCTGACCCCCTTGCGGCGGGCATCCTCATCGCGGGCGCGGATGTCATCGGCGTCGGCGTCGCCTTCCAGAAGGCGCAGGGTGACGGCGCGGTCCATGCCTTCGGCCCCGGCGATATCGGCCAGAACGCCGGGGTTGCCGATATCGCGCCCCTCTTTCCAGTAGGCGCGGAACAGCGCCGAGACGACGGGCGTCTGCCGCCCCTCAAGCCCCGCCCAGTGGATCAGCCGGTGGGCGTCCAGCGTGTTGGGGATGCGCTTGGGCACATCGGGGTCCAGCGCCACGCCGTTCTGCGCCGCGATCTGGCGCAGGCGGTCGTGGATGGTTTCCACCTGCTTTTCACCGCCGAAGCGTTCGGCCAGATAATCGCGTTTCAGGACGCCTTCGCGCGGCATGTCGGGGTTCAGCTGGAACGGATGCCATTCGACGCGGAACGGATGCGACGGCGCCGCCTCCAGCGCGCGGTCAAGATTGGCCTTGCCCAGATAGCACCACGGGCAGACGGGATCGGAAAAGATATCAAGCCGGATCATCGGGGGCCTCCAGTGCCGCGCGCAGGGCGCGGCGGTTGAGCTTGGCATTCGCCCCGCGCGGCAGGGCATCCAGACGGCGGTAAAGGCGCGGCTGTTTCCAGCGCGCAAGCTGCGCTTCGGCGCGGGCGGTCAGTTCGGCGGCACGGTCGGCCGGCCCGGCATAGCCGCAGCCGATGACATGGACGCCCGGTTTCACCTGCACCTCGGTCACCGCAAGTTCGGTCACATCGGCGGTGCCGGCAAGCGCCGCCTCGACCTCCAGCGGCGCGACGCGGAAGCCGCCGGCGTTCATCATGTCATCGCGGCGGCCGAGATAGGCCAAAGCGCCGTCCGGGCCGCGGCGCGCAAGGTCGCCGCTCAGGAACCAGTCACCGCGAAAACGTGCGGCGGTTTCACCCGGCTGATCGAGATAGCCGATCATCAGGCCGGGATCGTCGCGGTGCAGGGCGATCTCGCCTTCATCCGCCGGGGCGCCTTCGGGCGTCAGCAGCGCCAGATGGCGGCCGGGCTGGGGGTAGCCGGTGCAGCCTTCGGGCGCGGGGCGGGCGGGGCTGCCGGACAGGTAGGTGGAACATTCCGACATCCCCAGCGCCTCGTGCAGGTCGGTGCCGGTGGCATCGCGCCACTGGCGGCGCAGCGCGGGGGCCAGCGCCTCGCCCGCCGTCAGGCCGTGGCGCAGGCGGGGCAGGGCGGGCAGGGGCGCCTTCAGCATCTGGCGGATGACGCCGGGGGCGGCGGCGAGGATCGTGGCATCGAAGCGCTTCATCAGAAGCGGCAGCTGCGCCGGTGTGACGCCCGCCCCGGGGATCAGCGCGGTCGCGCCGCAAACCCAGGGGTCCAGAAGGCCGGTGCCCAAAGTGAAGGTCCAGTTGAAGGCGCCGGCATGCAGCAGGCGGTCGCCCTCGGCCAGCCCCTCCCAGCCCTGATGCATCATCCCCCGCGCCCAAAGCGCGCGATGGGCATGGGCCACCGCCATCGGCTGCCCCGACGTGCCCGACGTGAAGACCACATAGGCCAGACGGTCCGGGTCGCCCATGGCATAGGCGCAGGGCGGCAGGGCTTCCATCGCCAGCACATCGGCGCCGCTCAGCCGCGGGGCGGGATGGTCGGGCGGGGCCAGACCGTCCTCGACCGCGATCAGGCGGGGGCCGATACGGTGGGCCAGCCGCGCGGCCTCACCCGCCGTCAGCGCGGCGGATGTAGGCACCGGCACCAGACCGGCCGCGATAGCGCCGAGAAACAACACCGGGAAGGCCGGCGTATTGCCCAGCCGCAGCATCACCCGGTCGCCGGGTTCCAGCCCCATGGCCAGAAGACCGGTGCCGCAGCCGCGCACCGCCGCCTCAAGCCTGGCGAAGCTCCACCGTTCCGCACCCTGCGGCCGGATCACCTGCAGGGCCGAACGTTCGGCCAGCCGCCCGGCAAGGTGCAGCGCATGGGCCGTCAGGTTGAACGGCGCGGGGCAGGGCGGATGGGTGGTCATATGCCGTGCCTAGCCCCGCGCCCGCAGCGTTGCAAGGTGGGCAACCGTGCATCAGGGCGCAGGTCGCCCGCCGTCCCTGCACCGGGGGCGGCCACCCGGGCCGAAGTCGCGCGCCGAATCTTGCTTGCCCGCCCGCATCTGCTAAGCGTGGCGCATGAGCAGCGATCCCAAGCGCCTGATCCGCATCGCCCGCGAAAGCGGAGCGGCCCCCGCCGTCGAGCCCGTCGATCTGGGCCAGCGCGTGCGCGAGTTGCGCAAGGCCAAGGGCTGGACGCTGGAACAGGCGGCGGGGCAGGCGGGGCTGGCGCGCTCGACGCTTTCGAAGATCGAGAACGGCCAGATGTCACCCACCTATGACGCGCTGAAAAAGCTGGCGCAGGGCATGGGCATGTCGGTGCCGCAGCTGTTTACCCCGCCGTCGAAGGCGCAGGTTTCGGGCCGCATCTCGGTGACGAAATCGGGCGAGGGGCAGGCCCACGCCACCACGACCTATGAGCATGAGCTTCTGGCCGGCGCCCTGACGCGCAAGCAGATGCTGCCCTACCGCGCCACGATCCGCGCCCGCAGCATGGAGGAATTCGGCGGCTGGGTGCGCCATGACGGCGAGGAATTCCTTTACGTCCTGACCGGGGTGGTGCGGCTGTTCACCGAGTTTTACGAGCCGGTCGATCTGCGGCGCGGCGACAGCGCCTATTACGACGCCTCGATGGGGCACAACGTGATCTCGGTCTCGGACGACGATGCGACGATCCTGTGGGTGACGTCGCTGGTCTGAGCGGGGCATTCGGTCACGGTGACCGGACGGGGCGCCCGGCATAGGGTGATCCGGCCCGGGGAGGGGCGGGGGGGAAGATGCGGCTAGCCATCCTGACGGATATCCACGCCAACCGCGAGGCATTCGAGGCGGTGCTGCAGGATCTGGCGGCGCGCAAGATCGACCGGCTGGTCTTTCTGGGCGATATCGTCGGCTATGGCCCCGATCCGGGTTGGTGCATCGACAAGGTGGCCGAACTGGTGGCTCAGGGCGCGGTGGCCGTGCGCGGCAACCATGACCGCGCGGTGGGCGTGCCGGACGGCGCGCTGAACACCAACGCCCGCCGGGTGATCGACTGGACGGTGAACCAGCTGAGCGTGCCGCAGAAGATGTTCCTGGCCGATCTGCCGCTGACCCATGAGGACGACGATATCCTTTTTGTCCATGCCAGCGCCAACGATCCGGCCGGCTGGATCTATGTGACCAACGAAAGCCGGGCGCGACCCAGCTTCATCGTGTCGGAAGCGCGGGTCATTCTGGTGGGCCATGTCCACAAGCCGCATCTCTACAGCTGCGACCGCACCGGCCGGGTGATGGGGCATGAGGTGCCGCAGGGCCATCCGGTGCCGCTTTTGCGCTCGCGCCGCTGGCTGGGGGTGGTGGGATCGGTCGGCCAGCCGCGCGACGGATCGTCCTTGTCGGGTTACGCCATACTGGACAAGCGTGCAAACGAACTGACCTTCCGCCGCGTGGGCTATGACAGTGCCACCACGGCCCGCAAGGTGCGCGCGGCCGGCCTGCCCGAGGCGCTGGCCGCCCGTCTGATCAAGGGAGAGTAAGGTGCAGCAGGTCAAACCCCATCCGGGACTTGAGATCGACGGCTTCACCCTGGGCGAGCAACTGCACAAGGGCGGTTTCGCCACGATCTGGGAGGTGACGCATCCGCTTTACCGCACGCCGATGGTGATGAAGGTGCCGACCATCCTTGATGGCTATGACGGCCCGACCATCGTGGGCTTCGAGGTCGAGCAGATGATCATGCCGCGGCTTGAGGGGCCGCATGTGCCGCGGGTGATGGGCGTCGGCGACTTCTCGGTCATGCCCTATATCGTGACGGAACGGATACCGGGCCATTCCCTGCTGAAGCTGTTCGGCACCGCCCCCCTGCCGGTGCATGAGGTGATCGAGACGGCGGCGCGGATGGCGGCGGCGGTTCACGACCTGCACCGCCAGCATGTGATCCACCTTGACCTGAAGCCCGAAAACTACCTGCAGCGCCCCACGGGCGAGATGGTTCTGGTCGATTACGGCCTGTCGCGCCATGATGAACTGCCCGACCTGCTGGCCGAGGAATTCACCATTCCCATGGGCACCTTCCCCTATATCGCGCCCGAACAATACCTGCGCCAGCGCGGCGACCTGCGCAGCGATCTTTATGCCCTTGGCGCGATGATCTATCAGCTGGCCACCGGCCGCAAACCCTTTGGCGAGCCCGAAAAGCTGTCACAGGTGCGCCAGCGGCTGTGGCGCGATCCGGTGCCGCCGCGCGCGCTGAACAAGGGCATTCCCGAATGGCTGCAAGAGATCATCCTGCGCGCGCTCGAGGTGGACCCGGCCAAACGCTATCAGTCGGCGGCGCAGATGATCTTTGACCTGACCCATCCGATGCAGGTCCGCCTGACCGAGCGCGCGCACAAGACCGCGCCCGACGGCGCGCTGGCCGTGTTCCGGCGCTGGCGGGCGATGCGCGGGGTCAGGGCGCTGGCTGCACCGATTTCCACCATGGCGCAGATCGAACGCGCGCCGATCATCCTTGTCGCCGTCGATCTGGCGCCCGAGATGGAGGCGCTGTCGCGCCGGCTGTTCGGCTCGGTCAAGCAGATGCTGGTGATCCAGCCCGATGCGCGGGTGGCCTGCGTCAATGTCATCAGGACGGCGCGGCTGGGCATCGACCAGACCACCGACGATGAGGGCAATCACCTGCACGTCTCGCGGCTGGTGGCGCTGCGGGGCTGGGCCGAGGGGATCGACCTGCCCGACGACCGGCTGACCTACACGATTCTGGAAAGCCCCGATCCGGCGGCGGCGATCATCGACTATGCCGAAGCGGTGCAGGCCGGCCATGTGATGATGGGCGCGCGCGGCCATTCCTCGACCCGGCGGTTCCTTGGATCGGTCTCGGCGCGGGTCGTGGCCGAGGCGCATTGCTCGGTCACGGTGATCCGCCTGCCGGAACGGAGGCGGGAGGAAGCCGGGGAAGCGGCCGGGGACGCGCCCGCGGCCTGATCCCCGGCGGGGCGGCCTATCGGCCGCCCATCCAGCCCTGCACCGTGCGGGCACCGCCCGACACATCCTCACCCATGCCGGCGACGGTGTTGCAGCCGGCAAGGGCCAGAAGGGCCACGAAGGTCAGTCTTTTCATTCCTGATACCACCAGACATCGGGCTGGAAGCCCAGCCAATCCCCGTAAAGGGGCAGTTTCTCAGGATAATGCAGCTTCTTCGAATAGGCCAGACGCGCCACCGGCGAATAGCCGAAGGGCACCACATAGCGCCCGGTGGTCAGCACCCGGTCCAGGGCCTGCACGGCGGCGGTGAAGTCGGCCGGGTCGGCCGAGGTCAGCATGGTCTGGATCAGCCCGTCAACCGCCGGCGAATTGATGCCCATCCAGTTGCGCGAACCGGGTTCGTTGATGCCCGATGACCCCCAGTACAGCACCTGTTCATTGCCGGGGCTGAGCGACAGCGAGCGGATGTAGTGGGTCATGTCGAAGTCGAAGGCGGTGGTGCGTTCCTTGTATTGCGCCGAATCGACCGTGGTCACCCGCGCCTCGATGCCCAGCCGCTTCAGCGCCTCGACATAGATGCTGGCGGCCGCGATCGTGTCATCGGCGCCGATCTGCAGCAGGATCTCGAAGGCAAAGGGGGCGCCCGAGGGGTCTTTCAGCACCCCGCCGTCCACCACATAACCCGCTTCTTCCAAGAGCGCCGTCGCGCGGCGCAGGTTGGCGCGGTTGGCTTCGCTGCCATCCGACGGGGGCAGGGCATAGCCTTCGATGGCGCCGGGCAGAAGGCTGTCCTTGTAGGGTTCCAGAAGCGCCAGAACCTTGCCGGCGGCCGGGTTCGCCACATCGCCCGACAGGGGCGAGTTGCCGAAATATGAGGTGATGCGCGGCAGGGCGCCGGCGTTCAGCGTCATGTTCACCAGTTCGAAGTTGAAGGCCAGCGTCAGCGCCTCGCGCACGCGCCAGTCGGCAAAGGCGGGGCGGCGCATGTTGAAGGCAAAGCCTTCGATGCCCGAGGGGCGGGAATGCGGAATCTCGGCCTTGATCACATCGCCCGACCGGGTGGCGGGGAAGTCATAGTTCGAGGCCCATTTCGCCGGGTTGGTTTCTCGGTAGCTCATCAGCTCACCGGCCTTGAAAGCCTCGAAGATCACCAGGCTGTCGCCGAAATACTCGGTCCGCACCTCGTCGAAGTTGTGCATGCCGCGGTTGAAGGGCAGGTCCTTGCCCCACCAGTCGGGGTTCTTGCGGAAGGAAACGAAGCGGCCGGCTTCCACCTTGTCCACCACATAGGGGCCAGAGCCGATGGGGGCCTCCAGCGTCGAGGCGGTGAAATCCTTGCCCTCCCACTGGGCCTTTTTCAGGATCGGGCGCAGGCCCAGGATCAGCGGCAGTTCGCGGTCGGGCGTGTTGAAGGTGAACTTCACGCTGCGCGGGCCGGTCTGTTCGGATGTGGCGATCTTCTTCCAGGCGGTGGCATAGCGGGTGTGGCCGTCGACCCCCAGCTTCTCGAAGGACCAGATCACGTCTTCGACGGTCACGGGGCTGCCGTCCGAGAACCGCGCGCCTTCGCGCAGGGTGAATTCCACCCAGGTCCGGTCGGCGTCGGTATCAATCGATTCGGCCAGCAGCCCGTAGAGCGTGAAGGGTTCGTCATAGGACCGGCCCATCAGCGTCTCGACCGTCAGCGCGGCCACGCCCGAGGCGGGGGCACCCTTGACGATGAAGGGGTTCATCGAATCGAAGCTGCCCGCTTCCCCGGTCACGATCCGCCCGCCCTTGGGCGCGTCCGGGTTGGCATAGGGCAGCGACACAAAATCGGGTGGAAGCGCCGGCTCGCCATACATAGCTATGCCGTGCTTCGGTTCCGCCGCAGCGCCGAAGGCGGTGGCGGCCAGAACCGCCGCTGCCAGTCCGGCGCGTTGCAGGCGATGGAAATACATCTGTCCCATTTCGTGAACGATCCTCTGAGATGCCTGTTTTGCCTGACCGGCAGGTTACGGCGGCTTTCAAGCCAATTCAAACTTTTAGCTTGGATTGCTCAGAAACCCGGCGTATAAGGTGGGCACTGCTCGATAGGTTTCTTGCCTGTATGAAACCTGCCTCAACGACTTAACGCCGGCTTCACGCCGGCGTTTTTTTTGGCCCTGCGCGCGGGCTCGTGACTTTCCTTTGCAGCCGCAGCATGTAGGCTGGCGCCACTCAGGCAAAGGAGGCTTTCATGGCCATGCTCCGCGGCAAGACCGCCATCATCACCGGATCGAATTCAGGCATCGGCCTTGGCGTGGCCGAGGAACTGGCGCGGGCCGGGGCGGATGTGGTGCTGAACAGCTTCACCGACCGCCCCGAGGATCACGCGCTGGCCGAAGCCATCGCCGCGCGCCACGCGGTTTCGGCCCGCTACATCGCCGCCGACATGTCGAACGGTGACGATTGCCGCGCGCTGGTGGAGAAGGCCGGCGGCTGCGACATTCTGGTGAACAACGCCGGCATCCAGTTCGTGGCGCCGGTCGATGAGTTTCCGGTCGAGAAATGGAACCAGATCCTGGCGATCAACCTGTCCTCGGCCTTCCACACCACCGCCGCCGCCCTGCCGGGGATGAAGGCCAAAGGCTGGGGCCGCGTGGTCAACATCGCCTCGGCCCACGGGCTGACGGCCAGCCCCTTCAAATCGGCCTATATCGCGGCCAAGCACGGCGTCGTCGGCCTGTCGAAGACGGTCGCACTGGAAGTCGCCGGCAAGGGCATCACCTGCAACGCCATCTGCCCGGGCTATGTGCTGACGCCGCTGGTCGAGGCGCAGATCCCCGATCAGATGAAGGTGCACAACATGGACCGCGAAACCGTGATCCGTGAGGTGATGCTGGACCGCCAGCCCTCACGCCAGTTTGCCACGGTGGAACAGATCGGCGGGACGGTGGTCTACCTCTGCTCGCCGGCGGCCGATCAGGTCACGGGCACCACGATTTCGGTCGATGGCGGCTGGACGGCGATGTGAGCGCGCCCGTGCGGCGGATCAGCCTGGCGCTGCAGGGCGGCGGCGCGCATGGCGCCTTCACCTGGGGGGCGCTGGACCGGCTTCTTGAGGAAGAGGATCTGGAAATCGCCGCGATTTCCGGCACTTCGGCCGGGGCGCTGAACGGGGCGGCGCTGAAGGCGGGGCTGGTGACGGGCGGGCCGAAAGCGGCCAAGGCCGCGCTGCGCCGGTTGTGGGACCAGATCGCCGAGGCGTCCGAGCCGCAACTGGGCCCCTGGCTGGGCGCGATGCTGCCCTGGCTGAAGGCCGCTTCGGGGCTGGTGCCGGTGTCGGGCGCGGGGATCGCGGCGCAGCTTGTGTCGCCCTATGCCTTCCCCGGCTGGACCAACCCGCTGGAGCCGGTGGTGCGCGCCTTCGACTTCTCGCAGGTCTGCGACGGGCGGGGGCCGGAGCTGCACATCAGCGCGACCTCGGTCCATACCGGGCGCATCCGGGTCTTTTCCGGCACCGCCGTGACGCCCGAGGCGCTGATGGCCTCGGCCTGCCTGCCGACGCTGTTCCAGGCGGTCGAGATTGAGGGCGAACCCTATTGGGACGGCGGGTTTTCCGGCAATCCGGCGCTGTTTCCGCTGTATCAGCCGAACCTGCCCGACGACATCGTGATCGTGCAGATCAACCCGCTGGAACGCCGCGCCCTGCCGACGACGCCCCTGGAAATTCAGGACCGGATGAACGAGATCAGCTTCAACGCCGCACTTCTGGGCGAGTTGCGGGCGATTGCCTTCGTCCGCCGCCTGATCGCCGAGGGGCGGATGGAGGCGGGGCGGATGAAGAACGTCCACACCCATCTGATTGCCGACGACAAGGTGATGAACGCGCTTTCGGCCGACAGCAAGATGATGCCCGACGCGGCGCTGATCGACAGGCTGTTCAAGGCGGGGCGGCGGGCGGCGGCGGGGTTCCTGCGCGCCCATGGCGAGAAGATCGGCCGCGAGGCGAGCCTGGATATCGGGGCGCTGTTGCATTAGGGCGGCGCAATTCTTCGGCGAAGAATTGTCGGCCGCGCGGGGAACCAATTCTTCGCCGAAGAATTGGTGCGCCCTGCCTCAGCGGGCGGCGATGGCGGCCTGCATCTGGTCCTTGCTGACCGGATAAACCAGACCGGCGGAAACGATCAGTTTGATCGCCTCATCCGCCTTCATGTCGAGGAAGATCACCTCGCGCGCCGGCACGAACAGCAGCATCCCCGAGGTCAGCGGCGTCAGGCCAAGGAACACCGCCACCATCTCATCCTTGCCGGGCAGCTTGGCGGCAATCTCGCCCTTCGGGGCTGATGACACCATGCCGACGGCCCAGGTGCCGGGGCGCGGAAATTCGACAAGGCAGGTCCGGTCAAAGCTTTTCTCGGACTTGGCAAAGAAGGTCTCGGTCACCTGCTTGACGCCCGAATAGACCGAGCGGACCAGCGGCACCCGGTCAACCAGATTTTCCGCCTGCCGCATCAGGGTACGGCCGATCAGCCCGCGCGCCAGCCAGCCCATCAGCGCGGTGAAGATCAGGAAGACCAGAACGCCCACGCCGCGCACCGGGAAATTCGCCTCGGGGCCGAAGTAGTGGCGCATCAGCGCGTCGGGCTGCAGGTGCGAGGGGATCAGCGGCAGGATCCAGCCGTCGATCCAGCCGATCACCCCCCAGACGACATAGATCGTCAGGCCCACCGGCAGCACCACCACCAGCCCCGTCAGGAACGAGGATCGCAACGCCCCCAGAAGGGTGCGGCGGGGATGGGTATCGTGTTCCGACATGGTGCCTCCGGCTACCTCGTCAATCTAGGAAGGCCGCAGGTCGGGCACAAGCCGTCAGCCCGCCAGCGCCCGCGCAATCGCGGCCCCCAGACGGGCATTGTTCAGAACAAGGGCGATATTGGCCGTCAGGGACCGGCTTTCGGTCGCGCGGAACATGTGGTCCAGAAGGAAGGGCGTCACCGCCTTGGCGGCGATACCTCTCGCGGCGGCCTCGGCAAGGGCGGCCTCGATGACGGGGGTGATCTCCTCACGCGAGATCTCGGCTGCGGCGGGGATGGGGTTCGCCACCAGCTGCCCGCCCGGCAGGCCAAGACGGCCGCGCATCCGGTGGGCGGCGGCGATCTGCGCCGGATCGTCCATCCGCAGCGGCGCCTTCAGACCTGACGACCGCGACCAGAAGGCGGGAAAATCATCCTGCCCCACCGCGATCACCGGCACCCCGGCGGTTTCAAGGTATTCCAGCGTCTTCGGCAGATCGAGGATGGCCTTGGCCCCGGCCGCGACCACGGTCACGGGCGTTGCCGCCAGTTCCGGCAGGTCGGCCGAGATGTCAAAGCTGGTCTCGGCCCCGCGATGCACCCCGCCGATGCCGCCGGTGGCAAAGACCTTTATCCCCGCCAGATGGGCGCAGATCATCGTGGCGGCGACGGTGGTCGCCCCCATGCCGCCCGTGGCCAGACAGGCGGCCAGATCGGCGCGGCTGAGCTTCGCCACGCCCTGCGCCTGGCCCAGCCGGTCCAGTTGCGCATCGGTCAGCCCGATATGGATCAGCCCGTCCATGATGGCGATGGTTGCGGGCACGGCGCCCTGGGCCCGCACCTCGGCCTCAACCGCGCGGGCGGTTTCGACATTCTGCGGAAAGGGCATGCCGTGGGTGATGATGGTCGATTCCAGCGCCACGATGGCCGCGCCGGCGGCGCGGGCTGCCGCCACCTCGGGCGAGAACGACAGGGGCAGGGTCATGATCCGATTTCTCCCGAGACATAGATGGCGGCGGCGCGGACGGCGGCGGCAAGGGCCGCCTTGCGGTCGGCGCCGTCGCGTTCGGCCACGATATGGGCGGCCATGAAAGTATCGCCCGCCCCGGTGACGCGGGCCACCATGACCGGCGGCGGCGCATCGGCGATCACGCCGGCCCCGGCGCGGCCCTCGGCGCAGGCGCGGCCGCCGTCGGTCACCAGCACCCGGGCGGCACCGCGGGCCAGCATCGCCTCGGCGGCCTCGGGGGCGGTGGTGGCCTGACCGCGGGTCAGCAGGTTCGCCTCTTCAAGGTTCACATAGAGCGTCGCGCGCGGATGGCGCATCAGCGGCAAAAGTCGCTCGGCCTTGCCGGGGCTGGCGGGGGCCACCCGCAGGTCGGCGGCGGCGAAAAGGGCCGAGGCGGCGATTTCGGCCAGCAGCGCCTCGGTCAGGTTGCCGTCCAGCGCGATCAGGCCCGGCCAGGGCGCGGCGGCGCTGCCCAGCCGGCCATCGGCCAGCGGGCGCAGGATCTTGTCGCCCGCGGCCTCAAGCGAATGGGCGTCGGCGATGGCGGCGATCAGGCCGTTCGCGCCTTCGACCGCCATATAGCGGTCGGTCGGCAGGTCTTCGGACCGGTAGGCGTGATCCGTCATCAGCCCCAGCCGGGCGCAGGCCGCCGTCAGCTCATCCCCCTCGGGGTCGCGGCCGATGGCGGTCAGGATCGCCGGGCGCAGACCGAACCGCGCCAGCGTCATCGCGATGTTCATCGCCACCCCGCCGGGCAGCCGGGTGATCCGCCCCGGCACGTCCGAGCCCAGCCGCATCGAGGCGGGCGAGCGGCCGATGATGTCCCACAGGACCGAACCGATGCAGAGGATATCCGGTGTCATGCCCGGTTCATCGCCCATGGCAGGGCGCGGCGCAAGGGCAAGCGTGGCGCGGCCGGGGCAGGGGGTGTTGCAATCCCCCGCGATCCCCTCTATACGCGCGGCACTTCACAGGCAGGTGCGGGCCTTCGGGGGAGAAATCCCCGCAGGTCCACCGGTTGGGGGAAACCCTGAGATCACCTGCCAAGGGCAAAACCGGAAAGGATACGGACATGGCTCTTCCCGAGTTCTCCATGCGTCAGCTGCTTGAAGCCGGCGTTCACTACGGCCACCAGACCGCACGCTGGAACCCCCGCATGGGCGAGTTCATCTATGGTGACCGCAACGGCATCCATATCGTTGACCTGACCCAGACCGTCCCGATGCTGGACGCCGCTCTGAAGGTCGTGCGCGACACCGTGGCCAAGGGCGGCCGCATCCTGTTCGTCGGCACCAAGCGTCAGGCGCAAAAGCCGATCGCCGAAGCCGCCGAGAAATGCGCGCAGTACTACATGAACCACCGCTGGCTGGGCGGCACGCTGACCAACTGGAAGACCGTTTCGCAGTCGATCCAGCGCCTGAAGCAGATCGACGAACTGCTGGCGGCCGGCGGCGAAGGCCTGACCAAGAAAGAGCGCCTGAACATGGAACGCGATCAGGCGAAGCTGCAGGCTTCGCTGGGCGGCATCCGTGAGATGGGCGGCACCCCGGACCTGATCTTCATCATCGACGTTGGCAAGGAAGACCTCGCCATCCTCGAAGCGCAGAAGCTGGGCATCCCGGTCGTGGCCGTGGTTGACACCAACTGCTCGCCCAAGGGCGTGGACTACATCATCCCCGGCAACGACGACGCCGCCCGCGCCATCGCGCTCTATTGCGACCTCGTGGCCCGTGCCGCGCTGGACGGCATGTCGGCCCAGCTGGGCGCCGCCGGCGTCGATCTGGGTGCGCTGGAAGCCGCGCCGGAAGAAGAGGCCGTGGCCGAGGCCTGAGCCCCGTCACCTTATTGTCACCCGGCGGGGATAGCCCCTGCCGGGTCACCGATTTCAGGAGACTGACATGACGATCACCGCTCAGATGGTGAAGGAACTGCGCGAATCGACCGGCGCAGGCATGATGGACGCCAAGAAGGCGCTGACCGAAACCGACGGCAACATGGAAGCCGCGGTGGACTGGCTGCGCACCAAGGGCCTGGCGAAAGCCGCCAAGAAGGCCGACCGCGTTGCGGCCGAAGGTCTGATCGGCGTCGCAGTGTCGAACGGCAAGGGCGTTGCCGTCGAGATCAACTCGGAAACCGACTTCGTCGCCAAGAACGCCGATTTCCAGGCGCTGGTCCGTGACGTGGCCAAGGTCGCGCTGGAAACCGGCAACTCGGTTGAGGTGGTCAAGGCCGCCCATCTGAACGGCAAGACCGTCGAAGACGTGATCCAGGAAGCCATCGCCCGCATCGGCGAGAACATGACCTTCCGCCGCCTGCACGTTCTGGAAGGTGACACCGTGGTGTCCTATGTCCACAACGCCGCGACCGAAGGCATGGGCAAGATCGGCGTTCTGGTGGCGCTGAAGGGCGATGCCGACAAGGCCGCCGCGATCGGCAAGCAGTTCGCCATGCACATCGCCGCGACCAACCCGCTGTCGCTGTCGGAAGCGACGCTGGACCCGGTGGTGCTGGAGCGTGAACTGGCCGTGCAGACCGCCAAGGCGCTGGAAGAAAACGCCTCGTCGGCCAAGCCGAAGCCCGATGCGGTGATCCACAACAACATCATCCCGGGCCGGATGAAGCGTTTCCTTGCGGAAAACACGCTTCTGGGTCAGGCCTTCGTGATCAACCCCGACCTGACCGTGGAAGCCGCGGCCAAGGAAGCGGGCGTGGAAATCACCGGCTATGCACGCGTGGCCGTGGGCGAAGGCGTTGAAAAGAAGTCCGAAGACTTCGCCGCCGAAGTGGCCAAGATGGTTCAGGGCTGATCAACGCCTGAACCGCAAAGCTTGGGGGGCCGGTGCGCATCAGCGCCCGGCCCCTTTCCTTTGCGGGTTGCAGAGGGGGCAGGGCACCGATATGTTATGGTATAACATTCAGGAGACCCGCCTTGCACGACAACCGCCTTCCCGTGACGGTGCTTTCCGGCTTCCTTGGCGCCGGCAAGACCACCGTCCTGAACCACGTTCTGAACAACCGCGACGGCCTGCGCGTGGCCGTCATCGTCAATGACATGAGCGAGGTGAACATCGACGCCGATCTGGTGCGCGAGGGCACCGAACTGTCGTGGTCGGAAGAAAAGCTGGTCGAGATGACCAATGGCTGCATCTGCTGCACGCTGCGCGACGACCTGTTGACCGAGGTCGGGCGGCTGGCCGCCGAGGGGCGCTTTGACTACCTGCTGATCGAATCGACCGGGATTGGTGAGCCTTTGCCGGTGGCCGCCACCTTCGATTTCCGCGATGCGGCCGGCCACAGCCTGTCCGACCTTGCGCGGCTGGATACGATGGTGACCGTGGTCGATGCGGTGAACCTGACGCGCGACTTTTCCAGCCATGACTTCCTGTCGGACCGCGGCGAAAGCCTGGGCCCCGACGATGACCGCCGGCTGGTGCAGCTTCTGACCGAGCAGATCGAGTTTGCCGATGTGGTGATCCTGAACAAGGTCTCCGATGCCGGCCCGGCCCGGGCACAGACCGCCCGGCAGATCATCCGGGCGCTGAACCCGGTGGCCGAACTGATCGAGGTGGACCACGGCCGCATCGCGCCGCGTGCCATCCTGAACACCGGCCGCTTCGATTTTGACCGCGCCTCGGAACACCCGCTCTGGGCGCAGGAACTGTACGGCTTTGCCAGCCATGTGCCGGAAACCGAGGAATACGGCATCGCGTCCTTCGTGTTCCGCGCCCGCGCGCCGTTCCATCCGGCGCGGCTGCATGCGGTGCTGAACGGCGATCTGCCGGGGGTGATCCGCGCCAAGGGCCATTTCTGGCTGGCCACCCGGCCGGACTGGGCGGCCGAATTCGCGCTGGCCGGGGCGATGTCTTCGGTGCGGCCCCTGGGGCGGTGGTGGGCGGCGGTGCCGCAAAGCCGCTGGCCCACCCATCCCGAGGGGCTGGCCGAGATCGAGGCGAAATGCCAAACCCCCTGGGGCGACCGCCGGCAAGAGATCGTCTTCATCGGCAGCGGCATGGATGAACCCGCAATCCGCCGCGCGCTGGAGGCGGCGCTGGTAAGCGCAGGCGAAGGGGCAGGGGACTTTGCGCCCGATGGCTGGGCCAGCCTGCCCGACCCGTTCCCGCAATGGGGCGCGCAGGCGGCCTGAGCAAAAAGAAAAGCGGTGCGGTCCTGGGGGCCGCACCGCCTTGCCGCGCCCATGGGGATGAGGACAGGCGGCGAGGTCCGGCCGCCGGCCCGAAATTGGCCGTCAACCGACAGGGAGCGGCGCCGGGGGAACGGCGCCTGAAGATGCGGACGGGCTGTCGTGAAAATGCACGCATCACCCGCCCGCTGTTCCAGGCCGAAGCCACCACTCACGGAACGGGTTCAGACTTTCAGTTTGCGTGCAAACAGGAAAGTCGGGGATTCCCTACCTCGCCGCCGCCAGTTCCGGCGGGCTTTCGGGATCGGGGATGAAGATCAGGTTCATCAGCGCGGCCTTGGCCACCGCCTGCGCCGTGGTATCGACGCTCAGCGCCTCACGCGCCAGCCGCAGGTGCTTTTCGACCATGGCGGGCGAGATATCCATCAGCAGCGCCACGTCTTGCGTGGTCTTGCCGTCGGCCACCCATTCCAGCGCCTCGCGCTGGCGCTGGGTCAGCGGGCGGCGGGCGGTGGGGAAGGGCAGATGGGTCAGCCGAAGATGCATCACATGCGCCAGCGTCATGATCTCATCGCGCTTTTCCGCGAAAATCCGGTCCACCGTCGGCGGATCAAGGCCGGGATCGGCGATCAGCCCCATGGCGCCCTTGGCGCGGGTGGAACTTTCGGGAAAGCTGACGGTGATGCCGGCGACGATGCCCATGGCCAGATTCTGGCGCACCGTCTCGGCCTCTTCGGGTGACAGGCGGCCCTCAAGGAAGGCGGTGCGCACCCAGGACCAGGTGCAGGCGCCGACATTGTTCAGCGTCCAGCGGAAGGCCGGCGTCTTGGAATAAAAGCCGTTGCGGAAGTAGAACTGCGCATAGGCCGGATCGCAGGTGGTCAGGAACAGCGCGTCATCGGGGTCGCCCACGGCCGAGCGCGGGCCGCGGAACAGGGTGAAGCCATAGTTCACCCGGGCGAATCCCAGCCGGGCGAAATGCCCGGTTGCCGTGGCCCAGACCTCGGCGATGGTCTTGCCTTCGGCAATGCGTGTGAGTAGCGACAGCATCTCTGTCACATCCAAACCCTTCCCTTTGCCCGGACGGCGGCCCCCTGAAATAAGGCGGCCGCTTGTCCTCATCCCGCGCCAAGTCTATGCCTTGGCCGCGCGGTCTGTCGAGACCGTTCGGCCGCAGGAGAGGGCGATGTCGGATTCCCATGATGTTGTGATCATTGGCGGGGCGGTGATGGGTGCCGCCTGTGCCTATTGGCTGACCCGGATGCAGCCCGGTCTGCGGGTTCTGGTGGCCGAGCGCGACATCAGCTTTGCCCAGGCCTCGACCGCGCTGTCGGTGGCCTCGATCCGCTCGCAGTTCTCGACGGCGGTGAACGTGGCGATCTCGCGCTTTGGCGTGGATTTCATCCGCAACTTCCCCGAACGGCTGGGGGTCGAGGCCGGGGTGGGCAGCCTGGGACTGAAGGAAAACGGCTATCTTTTCCTGTCTCACAGCGCCGAGGGCGCGACGCTGCTGGCCGAACTGGCCGGGATGCAGCGCGACCTGGGGGCGGCGACCGAGGTCTGGACGCCGGCGCAGGTGCAGGCGCGTTTCCCCTGGCTGAACGTCGATGACCTGTCTGCCGGCAGCTTTGGCCCGCGCGATGAGGGCTGGTTTGACAACATGGGTCTGCTGGCGGGCTTCCGCGCCGCCGCCCGGGCGCAGGGCGCGCGCTTTGTCACCGATGAGGCGGTGGGGCTGGAGATGGCCGGGGGCAGGGTGACCGGCGTGCATCTGGCGAAGGCGGGGATGGTGCCCTGCGCGGCGGCCGTGAACGCCGCCGGCACCCGCGCGGCGGTGGTGGCGGGCTGGGCGGGGCTGGACCTGCCGGTCGAACCCCGCAAGCGCACCGTCTTCGTCATCGACGCGCCGAACGCCCGGCATCCCGATGCGCCCCTGCTGGTCGATACCGGATTCTACCTGCGGCCCGAGCATGACCACTGGATCACCGCCACCGTACCGCAGGACGATGGTCCCTGTGATGCCAATGACTTCGAGCCCGATCTTCATCTTTTTGAAGAGGTGATCTGGGAACAGCTCTGGCACCGCGCGCCGGGGTTTGACGCGGTGAAGGTGGTGCGGCACTGGGTGGGGCACTACGCCTATAACACGCTGGATCAGAACGCCATTCTGGGCCCCCATCCCGATGTGGCGAACCTGTTTTTCATGAACGGCTTCTCGGGCCACGGGCTGCAGCAGGCGCCGGCCGTGGGGCGCGGACTGGCCGAGCATATCCTGCACGGCGGCTGGCAAAGCCTTGATCTGTCTGATCTTTCAGTGGGTCGGGTGGTGAAGGGGCAGGCCTTCCGCGAAAAGGCCGTGGTCTGAGGCTCTGGCCGGCGTCGGACCGGGGGTTTCACACCCCCGGACCCCCGTGGGATATTTGAGGACAGATGAAATTGCAGGTTTATGTGCAATTTCTGATGGTTGTGGTCAGAAGCTGAGGCGGTTTCTTAGCCTTGCGCGCGTTCTGCGGCCTGGCGGATGGCGGCGATATTGGCGCCGTAGGGGGCGGGGTTCGAGACCGAGCCGCCCTTGAACACCGCCGATCCGGCGACCAGCACATCGGCGCCGGCGGCGGCAACCAGAGGCGCGGTTTCCGGCGTGACGCCGCCGTCGATCTCAATATGCACCGGGCGGTCGCCGATCAGGCGGCGCAGGTCGCGGATCTTGGCGGTCATGTCGATGAATTTCTGCCCGCCGAAGCCGGGGTTCACCGTCATCACGCAGATCAGGTCGCAGAGGTCGATCAGATGCGCCACCGCATCGGTTCCGGTGCCGGGGTTCAGCGCGAGGCCGGCCTTTTTCCCCGTGGCGCGAATGGCTTGCAGCGTGCGGTGGATATGCGGGCCGGCTTCGAGATGCGCGGTGATGATGTCGGCGCCGGCATTGGCATAGGCGTCGATAAAGGGATCGACCGGCGCGATCATCAGATGCACGTCCATGACGCCGTCGATATGCGGCCGGATCGCCGCGCACATCGCCGGGCCGAAGGTCAGGTTCGGCACGAAATGGCCGTCCATCACATCGACATGCACCCAGTCGGCGCCTTGCGCTTCGATCGCGCGGCATTCGGCGCCGAAATTCGCGAAATCGGCAGAGAGGATCGAGGGGGCGATCTTGATACGGCGGTCGAACATTGTCAGGCTCCGTTGGCTTGGGGGCGTGATACATCCTAAGCCGGACGGAAGCCAGAGCGGCAATTGTATTACATAATACTGATTATACGAATAAAGGAGAGATCATATCCGATGCCCGACCCCGCCTTGCGGAGCCTCAGGAAGCTGGCGCAGATGAACCGTCTGGCCAATGCCCGGCTGCACCGGGCCTGTGGAGCCCTGCCGGACGGCGTTTACGCGGCGGCGATGCCATGTTTCTTCGGTTCGATCCGCGCGACGTTGAACCATATCCTCTTGGTGGACCGCTTCTACATCGGCGCGCTGGAGGGGCGCGGGCTGGACCGTGCGGCGCTGGATGAGGCGCGCGGTTGCCCGGACCTGCCGTCGCTGTTGCTCTGGCAGGAAGACAGCGACCGCCGGCTTCTGGTCCATGTGGCGGGGCTGGCGCCTGCCCTTCTGGCAGAGGTCGTCGCGGTGGACCGGGGCGAGCGGGTGCAGCGCGACCGGCGCGACGACCTGTTGCACCATCTGTTCCAGCACCAGACGCATCATCGCGGCCAGGTGCATGGGCTGTTGTCGTTTGCGGGCGTGGCGCCGCCGCAGCTGGATGAGTTCATCGTCGGCGATGACGCCGCGGCGCGGGCCGAAGACATGGCGCGGCTGGGCTGGAGCGAAGCCGGGCTGATGGGTTAAAGCAGGGCCTGACGCAGGTCGCGCACGGCGGTCCCGTCTTCGCTGAGGTCCAGCTCATGCTCGACATGTTCCAGATGTTCGCGCATCGACCGTTGCGCCGCCCCGATATCGCCGGCGCGCAGCGCGCGGATCAGCCCTTCGTGTTCATCGGGGCCGCAGTTGCTGACGTGGCGGTCGCGGTACATCGCGGTAATCAGCGAGGAACGCGAAATCAGGTCGCGCAGCACCACCGTCAGGAAATCCGAGCCGCTGAGTTCGGCCAGCAGCATGTGGAACCCGCCCGACAGCCGGATGCCTTCCGACGTGTCGCCCCGCGCCATCGCCGCCTTCTCTTCGGCCAGATGCGCCTCAAGCCGGGGAAAATCCTCGGGCGACAGGCGGCCGGCAAGGCGTTCGATGATGCGCGCCTCGATCAGCTTGCGGACGTGGAAGACGTCGCGCGCCTCATCGACCGAGGGTTCGGCCACGAAGGCGCCGCGGTTGGGCTGGATGACCACCAGACCGTCGCTTTGCAGGATTGACAGCGCCTGCCGCACCCGTGCGCGGTTGACCTGGAAGATCTCGGCCAGTTCCTCTTCCTTCAGGCGCGTGCCCGGACGAAGGCGCTTTTCGGCGATCGACATCCAGACGCGCTGGCAGATTTCGGCGGCAGGGTCATTCGCTTTTTGCTTGGCCTGATACATGGTTCCTCCAGCCCTACCGTTTCGCCGCAAAAGCCGTGAAAAGTCAACGCCAAGTTTGGCAAGTCTATTGACTACAAAATTGTTTACATTACTGTTGTCGCAAAGCAAGGGAGGAATCCATGGCAGATGATGCCGCCGCGCGGGACAAGGCCCTGCACTTCGACTTCACCCGCCTGCCGCCGCCCGACCGTTACCGGCTTCTGACCAATTTCATCGGGCCGCGCCCCATCGCGCTGGTCAGCACAAGGTCGCCCGGCGGCCATGCCAATGCCGCGCCGATGAGCTTTTTCAACGTCTTCTCGCATGATCCGGCCATCGTGATCTTGGGCATCCAGCCGCGTCTGGACGGGATTGAGAAGGATACGGTGCAGAACATCCGCCGGACGGGTGAGTTTGTGGTGAACATGGTGGATATGGCCATCGCGCAGCCGATGCTGGTCTGCGGGCTGGGTGTCGGCCCCGAGGTGGATGAAATCGCGCTGGCCGGGCTGACCGCCCTGCCCTGCGCCCAGATCGGCGCGCCGAGGATTGCCGAAAGCCCCTGCGCCATGGAATGCCGGGTCGAGCGGCTGATCGACTATCCGCGCCGCACCATCGTTCTGGGCGAGGTGGTGCAGATGCATGTGCGCCGCGACTGCATGGATGCGGCCGGGCGCTATGTGAACCCCGAGGTCTATCAGCCCATCGCGCGGCTGCATGCCGACAATTATGTGACGTCGGACCGCCAGTTCGAGATGCCGGGGCCGGATCTGGCCGCGGTTCTGGCCGCGAATGGCGGAGAGGGATGATGCGGATTGTCCTGATCAACCCCAATTCCACCGCCTCGATGACCGATCAGGTGCGTGAAAGCGCGCGGCGCAACGCCTTTCCGGGCACCGAGATTGTCGCGCTGAACCCGGCCGATACGCCCGCCAGCATCGAAGGCCACGCCGATGAGGCCCTGTCGGTGCCCGCGCTGTTGCAGGCGATCCGGACGGCCGAGGCGGGCGGCGGCGATGCCTTTGTCATCGCCTGCTTTGACGATCCGGGGCTGGCGGCGGCGCGCGAGGTGGCGCGCGGGCCGGTCATCGGCATCTGTCAGGCGGCGGTGCAGGTGGCCACCACCATCGCCGCGCGGTTTTCCATCGTGACCACCCTGCCCCGGTCGGTGCCGATCATCGAGGATCTGGTGCACCACTATGGGGCGGCGGCGAAGTGCCGCTCGGTCCGGGCCATCGACATGCCGGTTCTGGCGCTGGAGGCCGAACCGGACCTCGCCGAGGCGCGGCTGGTGGCCGAGATCGAGGCCGCGCGCGACCGCGACGGGGCCGAGGCGGTGGTGCTGGGCTGCGCGGGCATGTCTGAGCTGTGCGAGCGGCTGTCCGAACGCACCGGAATGCCGGTGATCGACGGGGTCAGCGCCGCGGTGAAACTGGCCGAGGCGCTGATCGGCGGCGGCTACCGCACCTCGAAGGTCGGGGCCTACAACTATCCGACGGTGAAGGACCGCGCCGCCTGCCCGATGGAGGATTGCGCCTGAGGGATGCTCGCCTGACCCTGCTCCCCCTGTCCGGCCCGCCCCCGCGGAGGACAGCGACTGCCGCGCCCGTGATGGCGCGGCTTTTTTCGCGCCGGGGTGGTGCGTGTGAACCCGCACCCTACGGGGATGAAGGCCACATGGCCAGGTAGGGTGCATGTTCACACGCACCACCCACGCCTCCATGGCGAAGGCCATCGCCTTCGCCACTTCCCAACGGTTCCCCTTGCGGGGGCGGGCCTCAAAGGCCCGGCCAGCGCCCGCCCCGCCATTGGCGGGCGCTTCTCGCCCGCCGGGTCGGGCACTGTCCTCTGTCGTCTCGTGCCGGACCGTCTCCGGTTGAACGCGCACACGCGGGCGGGGCGAGGCAGTGCCTCGCCTTTTCCCGCCCGGACCAAGGTCGGGTCACACGCTCGATCCCCGACCCACCATGGCGAAGGCCATCGCCTTCGCCACCGCGCACCATTGGCAAACCTCACCGGGCGGGCCTCAAAGGCCCGGCCAGCGCCCGCCCCGCCGTTGGCGGGCGCTTCTCGCCCGCCGGGGCAGGCGCTGGCCTCTGTCGTCTCGTGCCGGGCCGTCTCCGGTTGAACGCGCACACGCGGGCGGGGCGAGACAGTGCCTCGCCTGATCCCGCCCGGACCAAGGTCGGAGCACACGCTCGATCCCCGACCCACCATGGCGAAGGCCATCGCCTTCGCCACCGCGGAACATCTGCAAACTTCACCGGACGGGCCTCAATGGCCCGGCCAGCGCCCGCCCGCCCCTCGGCGGGCGCTTCTCGCCCGCCCGGTCGGGCGCCGGCCTCTGGTCTCACGTGACGGACCGTTTCTGGTTGACCCGTTGCCAGCGGGCGGGGGCGAGGCAGTGCCTCGCCTTTTCCCGCCCGGGCTAGGCACCGCCCCCTTACACCGCCAGCCGCGCCATCATCTCGGCGACCCGGTGGCAGGCGATCTGGCTGCCGTCGGCATAGGCCTGCGCGGCGGGCACCTCGCGGCGGCAGCGGTCGTCGGCTTCGGGGCAGCGGGGGTGGAAGGTGCAGCCCGAGGGCGGCTTCAGCGGGCTGGGCACCTCGCCCGCCTGGGCCTGACGGCGCCGGCGCGGGTCGCGGACATTGGGGATCGTATCCAGCAGAAGCCGCGTATAGGGATGGCGCGGATTGGCAAACAGCATCTCGGTCGGCGCCTGTTCGACGATCCGGCCCAGATACATCACCGCGATCCGGTCGGCCATGTGGCGCACCACGCTCATGTCATGGCTGATGAACAGATAGGTCAGCCCCATGCGGTCCTGCAATTCACGCATCAGGTTCAGGATCTGGGCCTGAACCGAAACATCCAGCGCCGAGGTCGGCTCATCACAGATCAGGAACTCGGGCTCCACCGCCAGCGCCCGCGCGATCGAGATGCGCTGCCGCTGGCCGCCGGAAAATTCGTGCGGGAACTTGCGGCCGTCGCCCGCCGCAAGGCCCACGGTCACCAGAAGCTCGGCCACGCGGGCAGCCACGCGATCTTCATCCCGCCAGCCGCTTTCGCGCAGGGGTTCGGCGATGATGTCGCGCACCCGCCAGCGCGGGTTCAGGCTGGCATAGGGATCCTGAAAGATCATCTGGGCGGTCATCGCGCCCCCTGCCCCGGCGCCAAAGCGGATATCGCCGGAACTGGGCGGCAGAAGGCCCGCCACCAGCTTGGCCACGGTGGACTTGCCGCAGCCGCTTTCGCCCACCAGCGCAAGGCAGGTGCCGCGCGGCACCGAAAAGCCCACGCCATCGACCGCGCGCAAAAGCTGCTTCGGCTTGCGCTCGACCACCCGGTTCAGCCAGGGGGCCGAGACGTCGAAGATGCGGTTCAGCCCGGAAACCTCAAGCGCCATCGCGGTCATGCCTCTTCCCTTTCCATCAGCCAGCAGGCGCAGGCGCCCTGCCCCGGTTTGCCGCGCATCTCGGGCCGGTCGGTCCGGCAGCGGGCCATCACATCGGGGCAGCGCGGGTTGAAGGCGCAGCCGGGCGGAATCGCATCCAGCCGCGGCATCGCGCCGTTGATCTGCATCAGCCGCGGCACCCTTGCCCCAAGCGCCGGGATCGAGCCCATCAGCCCCCGCGTATAGGGGTGCCCCGGACGGGCCAGCACCTGATCGACGGCCCCGATCTCCACCAGACGCCCGGCATACATCACCGCCACCCGGTCGGCGGTTTCGGCGATAACGCCCATGTCATGGGTCACCAGCATCACCGCCGTGCCGTGATCGTCGCAAAGCCGGCGCAGCAGCGCGGTGATCTGGGCCTGGATCGAGACATCCAGCGCCGTCGTCGGCTCATCGGCGATGATCAGCTTCGGCCGCGCGGCAAGGGCCAGCGCGATCACCACGCGCTGCCGCATCCCGCCGGAAAACTGGTGGGGGTAGTGGTCCACCCGTTCCGCCGGTGCCGGGATGCCCACCTCGGCCAGCAGTTCGATGGCACGGGCGCGGGCTTCGGTCCGGCCCAGCGGCAGGTGCAGGCGGATGGTCTCGGTCAGCTGCTGGCCCACGGTGAACAGCGGGTTCAGCGAGGTCAGCGGATCCTGAAAGATCGCCCCGATCTCACGCCCGCGGACCTTCTGCATTTCGCGTTCGGTCAGGCGGTCGATGCGCCGGCCGTTCAGCCAGACCTCGCCGCCGGCGATGTGGCCGGGGGGTTCCAGCAGGCCCTGCACCGCTAGGCCGGTCATCGACTTGCCGGCGCCGGATTCACCCACCACCCCCAGAATCTCGCCGGGGCGGATGGTCAGCGACACGTCCGACAGCGCCGTCACCGTGCCATGCCGGCCGGGGAAATCGACGCGCAGGCCGCGCACGTCCAGAACGGGGGGCTGATCGGTCATGGCTGCTCCTGATACAGGGGATAGCTGGGGGGGAAGATTTGGGCGACCGGGGGATGGCCCCAGGTGCGGTCGGGGTAGCGGGCGACCAGACGGTCGAACTGCGCCTGCGCGCGGGCCTGTGCGGCGGGCAGGTCCAGCCCCGCCACCTGACGGTCGCGCATGGCCAGGCGGCCATCGGTGAAGACCGCCTTCGTCACCTTGCCCGAGCCGCCGGCAACCAGCGTGGTGATCGGGTCGATGGCGGGGGTCATCACCGCATCATCCAGCGCGAAGACGGCGATATCGGCCCGCGCCCCGGGGACCAGCCGGCCCAGATCACCGCGCCCCAGCGCCCGCGCCCCGCCCAGCGTGGCGGCATCCCACAGATCGGCCGAGGATACGGCATCCACCCGCCCTTCGGCGATCCGCGCCGTCATCAGCCCGACCGAAAGGTTCATCAGCATGTCGGCGGGCGCGGTATCGGTGCCCATGGCGATGTTGATGCTCTTGGCCCGCAGCAAGGGGAACGACCGCAGCACCGATCCGAACCGGGCCGAGACCAGCGGGCAATGCACCACATGCACGCCGTGGGCGGCGTAATGGGCCAGATCGGTTTCGGTGGCGTTGGTGGCATGCGGCGCGATCAGCCGGTCGGACAGAAGGCCCAGCCGCGCCAGCCAGTCGGGCGCCGTGGTGCCGTGCAGGGCGCGGACGGCGGCCACCTCCATCTCGCCCTGCGCCATGTGCAGGCGCACCGGGCAATCCATCTCGCGCGCCATGTCCATGGTGCGGCGCAAGAGCGCCTCGGTGCAGGTTTCAACCCGGTCGGGCGCCAGCATGCCGCGCACCAGCCCGTCAAACCGGCCGTCCTGCGCCGCGATGAAGCCGGTGGCGGCCTTCAGCCCCGCCAGACCGCGCGGTTCGTCAAAGACCGCCTCAAGCTGCCCCGGCGCGGTGCAGACCATGCCGCCGGCGCGGTAGGCGGGCGACAGATAGACGCGCAGCCCCATGTCCCCCGCGGCATCGGCGGCGGCGGTGAATTCATCCGCCGTCTCGCCCCATTCGCGGTAGAACAGCGAGGCGATGGGCGCCGCCGTGGTGATGCCGTTCAGCAGCAGCTGCGCAAAGGCGAAGCGCTTCTGAAAGGCCAGATCCTCGGGCGGATACATCTCATAAGGCCCGCGGTCGACATAGCTTTGCGGCCAGACCCGCCCCTTGGCCCAACCCGGGCCGTGGTCGATGGCCAGAACCGTGGTATCCAGGTCCGACAACGCATCAAGGTCGATCAGGCCGGGTGAGATCAGGGCATTGCCAAGGTCGATCCGCCGCGCGGCCTCGCCCTCAAACCGCGGGCCGACATGCAGGATCGTGCCGCCCTCGATCACCACGACGCCATGGGGGATCAGGCAGTGCCGCCCGTCGCGGTGGCCCAGCACCCAGCGGGCGGTCAGGACGGTGCGGCCATCCGGCCGCGCGCCAAGGGCAAGGGCGGAAAGCGCGGTCATGGCATGGTCACGCCCGGCACAGCCAGCCGGCCCGCCCGCGCCACCACCCGGCCGCCTTTGACCACCAGCGGGCGCGGCGCCTCTTCCACCACGGCATGGGCCAGCGTCTGGCCCGCGACCAGCGTCAGGTCGGCGGCGGCACCCACGGCAATCTGATGGCCTTCGATGCCCATCGCCTCGGCCCCGCCGCGCGAGGCGACATCCAGCAGCAGCTCCAGTTCTTCATCCCGGCGCATCGAGTTCTTCATGCCGACGATCCGCGCGCGGTGCAGCATGTCGGGCTGGCCCCAGGGCCCCCAGGTGTCGCGGATGCCGTCGCAGCCCATGCCCACCTTGATCCCGGCCCGCCGCATCGCCTGAAGCGAGGGCACCTCGGCCGAGGGGTGGCCGGTGGTGAAGATGCGCACATCCTCACGCGCGACCTCATCCATCTGGCGGGCGACGCGGGCCGGATCATGGGCGCCAAGGGTGAAGCAATGCGACACGCCCACCAGCCCCTGCAACCCATGGGCGCGGGTGCGTTCCAGGATCAGGTCCAGCGTGAAGGCGCCCAACTCGCCATATTCGTGCAGGTGGATGTCGATGGGCTTGGCATGCTTCACCGCCAGCGCAAAGACCGCGTCCAGCGAACCCTTGGGGTCGCGGTCCATCGACGAAGGGTCCAGCCCGCCGACGATATCGGCCCCGGCCGCCAGAGCGCGGTCCAGCAGGTCATAGGTGCCGGGCCGCACCATCAGCCCCGATTGCGGGAAGGCGACGATCTGGATGTCGATGATGCCGCGCAGCGCGTCGCGGGTGGCCATCTTGCCTTCCAGAAGGCTCAGCCCGTGGTCGGTATCCACATCGACATGGCTGCGGATATGGCCGGCGCCGTTTTCGGCCAGCCGGATTGCGTGGCGCATCGACTGGCGATGCACGTCCAGGTCAAGGGGAATGCGGGAGTTCCGTTCGTTGTCGATCAGGTCCTGCAGGCTGCCGCCCTTGCGGCCGGTGTACCAGTCCATCCCCCAGGTGGTCTTGTCCAGATGGGTATGGGCATCGACCAGCGCGGGGATGGCGATATGGCCCGCGCCATCCTCGACCGTCGCGCCGGGGGCCTGCAGGCCCTGCCCGATGGCAGCGATGCGGCCGTCGCGGATCAGGATATCGGCCCGGTCGCCCCCCATGGGGCGGACGTTCAGCAGAAGAAGGTCGGACATGATCACCTCAGTTTCGGATTGAGCGCGTCGCGCAGCCAGTCACCCAGCAGGTTGACGGCGACGACCAGCAGGCACAGCTGCAGCACGGGGAACAGCACCACCCACCAGATGCCCGCGAAGAGGAACTGGTTGCCCAGCCGGATCAGCGTGCCAAGACTGGGCTGGCTGGCAGGCATGCCGATGCCAAGGAAGGACAGCGTCGCTTCGGTCAGGATCGCCATGCCGAAGTTCAGCGTGGCGGCGACAAGGATCGGCGTCAGGGTGTTGGGCAGGATGTGGCGGAACATGATGCGCCGGGCCGGCACCTTCAGCAGCCGCGCCGCCTGCACATAGTCCTTGCCCTTTTCCACCGAGGCCTGCGCGCGCACCGTGCGGGCATATTGCACCCAGGCCGACAGCACGATGGCCAGCACCAGCACCCCCCCTGCCCCGATGTCGCGCAGGGACGGTGGCAGCATCTGGCGCACCACGGCGCTGACAAGGATGGCGATCAGGATCGTCGGGATCGACAACAGGATATCGCCCACCCGCATCAGCGCATTGTCGATGATGCCGCCGTAATAGCCCGCCATCAGCCCCAGACCGATGCACACGATCAGCGACAAGACCACCGAGGCCAGCCCGATCATGATCGAGATGCGTGACCCATAGAGGATGGCCGACAGGATATCGCGGCCCTGCGTGTCGGTGCCAAGGATCCAGGGCCACTGGCCGCCCTCCATCCAGATCGGCGGGATTTCGGCGTTGATCAGCTGCAGTTCCGCCGGATCGAAGGGGTTCTGCGGCACATAAAGCGGGGCGGCGAAGGCGGCGACGATCAGGAAGACCAGAAGGAAAGCCGCCGCCATGGCCATCGGATGGCTGCGGAATGACCACCACAGATCCGAGGCGAAGAACCGTGCCAGCCGGTCCGAACGCGGAAGGGGGGCGGGGTTTTCGGTCATGCGGGCGGTCCTTGCGTCGGGAAGATCGGTCATGGGGGCCTCGGGTCAGACGCGGGCGGTGCGCAGGCGCGGGTCGATCAGCGCATAGGTGATATCGACCAGCGTGTTCAGCGCGACGAAGATGAACGAAACGATGCACAGATAGGCCGCCATCACCGGGATATCGACGAAAGTCACCGCCTGGATGAACAGCATCCCCATGCCCGGCCACTGGAACACCGTCTCGGTGATCAGGGCGAAGGCGATCAGCGAGCCCACGTTCATCGCCGTCATGGTGACGACCGGCATCAGGCAGTTGCGCAGCGCATGGCGATAGTGGACGCGCCAGGCGGGCACCCCCCGGGCGCGGGCGAATTTCACGAAGTCCGACCGCAGCACCTCAAGCATCTCGGCGCGCACCAGCCGCATGACCAGCGTGATCTGGTAGAAGGACAGCGCCACCGAAGGCAACACCAGCGCCGCGCGGCCCGAAGGCGTGAGCAACCCCGTCGTCCACCAGCCGATGCTGATCACCTCACCCCGGCCAAAGGCGGGCGCGACGTTCAGGATGACCGAGAAGACAAGGATCAAGAGGATGCCGATCACGAAACTGGGCAGGCTGACCCCGATGATCGACAGGAATTGCAGCCCCTCGGAATACCACCTGCCGCGGTGGATCGCCGTCAGCACCCCCAGGGGCACCCCCACCACAAGCGAGATGATCGTGGCCATCAGCACCAGCTCGATCGTCGCCGGGAAGCGTTCGGCAATCAGGCTCATCACTTCCTGCTGGTTGCGGTAGGACATGCCGAAATCGCCCTGCACCGCATTGGTAACGAACCGCGCATACTGCACCAGGAACGGATCGTTCAGCCCCAGATTTTCACGCAGTTCGTTGCGCTCGGCCTGGGTGGTCTGTTCGTTGACCATCAGCTGGATCGGGTCACCGACAAAGCGGAAGATCGAGAAGGCCAGAAGGGCGACGACCAGCATCACCATGGCGGCATTGAGCAGGCGCTTGATCAGAAAGACGATCACCGGGAAGCCTCCGTTGGAAAGGGGGCCGGGCATTGCCGCCCGGCCCGCGCCGCCTGATCAGTTGGAACCGGCCATCACGGTCAGCCAGTGCCGTCCCTTGTTGTCGGACTTCTGCACCACCGATTCCACCTTGTCCGAGGTGGCCCAGGCCATCGGCTGCTGATGGAAGGGCACCATGATCATGTTCTGGCGCACCAGACCCAGCGCTTCGGACTGCATGGCCAGCCGCTTTTCGCGGTCCATCTCGACCGAGGCCGATTTCACCAGCGCGTCGATCTCAGGATAGGACCAGCCGCCCCAGTTGAACACGCCCGAATTGTCGGACTTGCTGGCGAAGACCTGCAGAAGGATCGAATAGCTGTCCAGCATCGGCTCATTCGCCCAGCCAAAGCTGAACATGTCGGCCTCGCCGTTCGACTGCTTGATCTGCTGCACCGCATTCGGCCCGATCGACAGGACCGGCTTCAGCCCGACCCGCGTCAGCATCGAGACGATGGCGTTGCAGATCTCTTCTTCGTTGACCCAGACGTCATTGGCGCAGACCAGTTCGAATTCAAAGCCTTCGGCGCCCAGTTCCTTGATCGTCGCGGCGGCGGCATCGGGATCATAGGGCACCGGCACGTCCTGCGCCTCGGCATAGCCGGGGATCGCCGGGGCCACATAGGTGCCGGTGACCCGCGACTTGCCGCGCATCACCTTGTCGCGGATCAGGTTCAGGTCGATGGCCTGCGCCACCGCCTCGCGCATCTTCACATCGGCGAAGGCATTGGGTTTGCCGTTGGCCAGCGTGTCGCGCATGTTGAAGCCGAACATGATGGTGCGCAGCTCGTTGCCCTCCATCACCTTGACGCCCGGGGTCGCCTGAAGGCGCGGCAGGTCCTGCACCGGGGCGTTTTCGGTAAAGTCGATCTCGCCCGACAGAAGCGCCGCCACCCGCGTCGCCGCCGAGGCGATGGGCGTGAATTCGATGCGGTCGATGTTGTGCTTCTTTTCGTCCCACCAGTTCGGGTTCACCACCAGCACGGTCTTGCTGTCGGGCACCCGGCTTTCGACGATGAAGGGTCCGGTGCCGTTGGCGTTGAAGGTGGCATAGCCTTCGACCTTGTTGGTCACATCGGTCGGCTTTTCGGCATTGTTGGCCTTCAGCCAGCCCTGATCGAAGATATGAATGTTGGTCAGGTCGTTCAGCAGCAGCGGATAGGTGCCGTTGACCTCGATATCGACGGTGTAGTCATCGACCACTTTGGACGAGACATAGGCCGGCAGGTTGCCCTTCAGCGGCGAGGTCGGGTCGGACACCCGGGTCAGCGAGGCGACCACGTCTTCGGCGGTGAACTCGGCCCCGTCATGGAACTTGACGCCCTTGCGCAGGGTGAAGCGCCAGATGTTGCCGGGCAGAACCTCCCAGCTGGTGGCCAGCGCCGGCTCGATCTGCAGATCGGCGTTGTAGCGCACCAGGCCCTCATAGACATGGTTCAGGAAGGCCAGCGTGAAGGTCGAGCCGTAGGAATAGGGGTCCAGCGAGTTGATGTCGCGGGCCGCGCCCCAGCGCAGGGTATTGGCCGATCCGGCCGTGGCAAGACAGGCCAGCGCGGCGCCGGCCAGAAGGATTTTCCGCAGTTTCATCGTCGTTCCCTGTTGTTCGGCGACGGCGCGGCGGCGCTGTCGCGAGCTACGTCTTCGGCCCGCCCGGCCCTGCCCCCTGTCGGAAGGCCACCCCGGCGGCGCGGCATCTTTCTGCCGTGGATTGAGGATCGGCACTGCGGGCTAAATTGTCAACAATTTTGTGGCCCATCTTGAAGACAGAAGGTAAAGGCTTGCCGGCCAAGGAAAACTGCCCAGAAAACCGGCAGCCTGCCACCACAAACGGCAGCCCGAAAACCGCCCAAGCGCCCGGTATGGTGTGAATCGGCCCTGAAGGGCGGAACGGTTGGGGGGATGGCGCACCCGACAGGATACGAGCCAACAAGCGATGGCCGATGAATTGCCGTTCTGCCGGTGGTGTGTTGCAGAGTGTGGTGCAGAGTGCGTCCAAGGATGTCCGCGAGATCAATCACATGAAAGACCTGACCGTCCCTTCCCCGATCTTCCTCGAACCCTTCCTTAAGACCTGCGACCGGCTGAAACCCCAAGCCGCGACGCACCCCGGGGCGGAACCCACGTGGATGAGGACCTGAACCATCCGCGGCGCCGCGGCGCTGTGATCCATGGAATCACTCCAAACGCCATCAGGATATGGGCCGAACCGTTTCATCAGGAGGGCCGTCCGAACGGCTGATCAGGTGTGGCATATTGAATGCATGGCGCAAACGAACGGCAAGAGTTACCTCCTCTTTCGAACCCCGTGAAGCAGATTCCGCTATGCCTTCAAGGTCAAGAATGCCGGTTCCCGTTGCGATAATTGGCAGAACCGTCTTCACGGAAGGCAAGTATGATAGGGGGGGCAAAGAACAAGTCCGATGTCAATAAAATATTCCAGACCATCATAAAGGTTCGCTGCTTCAACGGTCTTTCTTTTCGCTCTTCTCAGGTGGAATATACGGAAGATAGATATAACACACGAAGTTCAGCCAGATTGCTGCGATCCCTATGCCGATTGCAGACAAAAACAGATTCCCGGCAGATCCATAATTCCCAGATATCAACAAGGCTGCCCCACAGCGCGGTTGGCCAGCGCAGTCGCCGTTCGATGAAGCAGCCATGAAATGGAGTGTACCAAGGGCAATCCAAATTGGATAGAACGCAAAGAACGCCACGGCAATGTACTTCAAGTTCATTGGAAGCGGACGTCTAGGCCTTTCGGGTTTGACCGTGAAGAAGAGGGTAAGACAAAGGACTGTCGTCAAGACATGCGATCCAAGGATGAGATACAGATATGTCTGCGGCCGGGTTGTGACAATTTGGGGGCCAAAGATGGAAAAATAAAGCCCGGTTAGAATATAGGCCTGAGCAGGCAGAACAAAAGCGTACCAGTTCAGGGATATTTTCCCTCTGAGCCTGGCAATGCAGTAATAAATGAAAACCGGAAAGCCAACGGTCGTCAGTAGCCCAGTGTTCTTTATGACGCTCACGAGTTCGTTCAAATCCATATCCATTCAAGCAAATCCAGAATAGGCACCAAACCGCCCTCACCGACACCGACGACCATTCCCGATCCTGCCTTCTCGCCAATGCCCTGACCGATCCCTGAGGGCATTCATCCCTGCCGGCGGCAACGTGGCTTTGCCCGTTTTCCTCTCATGTGCCCGCCGGGAAGGCGCTGCTCTTTTTCGTTCTGGCCACTATCGCGGCATTGCTGTCAAGCGCGGGAAGGCCGTGTCCCAAGGTAATACGATCCATAACTTCACATGAATTGACCTCTTGCCGAGGGTCCAGGGGACCAAGAGTCTCCTGGGGGGCAGGCGAAACTGATGTCTGGCTCGACCGCCTGCGCGAACTGGATGCCCCGGCGGGCGAGGAGGTTCTTGGCGGCACTTAACCGCACCGCAGCCGTTGCCATCAGGCACGCCTGCAACGCAAGCAGCGTTTCATTTCAGATGGTGGCGTTTTTTGCTCTGCACCTCGGCGATTGGCCGGCAGGTGGCGCACCCGACAGGATTCGAACCTGTGACCTCTGCCTTCGGAGGGCAGCACTCTATCCAGCTGAGCTACGGGTGCCTGATCCGCTCTATAAGCGCAGCCGGCGCAGGCCGCAATCCCTGATCGCCGGCGCTTTCGCCCTTCGCTTTGGCGTGGCGGACCCTATCATCACGGGAACGTGAGTGATTCTCCATGCGGTTGAGAGTGAGGGCAAGGCGATGGCGCGGCACTATCTGACGGGGCTTCTGGCGATCGGGCTTCTGGCGGCCTGCAAGGGCGGCGGTTCGGGCGGCGGCGGCGGCGGGGTGGACATCACGCCGGGCGGGTCGGGGGTGCTGGGCTCTTACTATGTCGATGACTTTTCACCCTTCGAAAGCGCCGCCGCCACGCTGCGCGCCTCGGCCCGCTACATGCGGCAGGCGAATGCGTGGTTCTATGGCGGGCAGCTGAACAGCTATCCCCTTGCCTCGGCGCGGATCGAATATGCCCATGCGGTCGGGCTGACCGGTGAGGGGCAGACGATTGCCATTTCCGACGGCGGGTTCCTGACCTCGCACGAAACCCTGCGCGGCAAGAACCTGACCACGGTGGGCAGCCTGCCGGTGGATGACCACGGCACCACGGTGGCCTCGATCGCGGCGGGGGATTCCGGCCGGATGATCGGGGTGGCGCCGGGGGCCGACCTGATCCTCGGCCGCTATGACGACCAGTATGATCTGGCCGATACCGCCGACATGGCGCGGGTGCGCGGGGCGGTGGCGCTGAACAACTCCTGGGGTTACACCGGCACCACGCCGTCGATGTCCTCGTTCAACGCGATCTTCTCGGGTGGCGACGGGGCGGCCTATCTGGCGGCGCTGCGGGCCTATGCCGGTCAGGGCGTGGTGGTCTTTGCCCTGTCGAACGATGAAAACGACACCCGATCGGGCCTGATGGCGGCGCTGCCGGTGCTGGACCCCTCGCTTGAGGCGGGCTGGCTGGCGGTGGGCAATGCGGTGCCGGTCTATAACAGCAGCCGCATCCTGTCGGCCACCCGCCTGTCGGCCGGCTGTCTTGAGGCGGCAGAATGGTGCCTTGTGGCCGACGGGTTCTGGGATGCGGCCGATGCGGGCGGGTGGAACTCTTATTCGACGGGAACCGGATCATCCTTTGCCGCGCCGCAGGTTTCCGGTGCGCTGGCGCTTTTGGCTGAGGCCTTTCCCGACCTGACCCCGCATGACCTGCGCATCCGGCTTCTGGCCTCGGCCGACAACGGCTGGTTTGCCGCCGATGGTTCGGTCGAACTGGCCGCAGGGTTCTGGCATGATTACAGCGAGGAATTCGGCCACGGCTTCCTGGACCTGCGGGCGGCGCTTATGCCCATCGGCACCACCACCCTGTCGGTGAACGGCGCGGCGATGCCGCTGGAGGAGGCGGCGGTGCGGCAGGGCAGCGCGGTGGGCGATGCGGTGGAACGGGCGCTGGCGGGCGTCTCGCTCGAGGTGACCGACAGTCTGGCGGCCGGTTTCGCGCTGGACGGCGCGGTGATGGCCACCGAAGCGGCCCCCCTGCCCCTTGCCGCGCGCATCGCCACCCGTCCGGCCGGCCATGCCGCCGACCCCGTGGCGGGCTTTGCCGAGTTTTCGGGAACCGAGGTGGAACTGGCGCTGGCCGAGGCGCCGCTGACGCTGCGCCTGCTGATGCCGCCGGCCGAGGGCGGCAGCCTTGGCCTGTCGGTGACGCGCCGGTTCGGTGATGAGGATGCGGGTCTGGAACTGGGCCTGTCACTCGCCCGCGACGGGGGTGAGGTCTTTGGTCTCGGCGGCGGCCGGGCGGGCGACGGCACGACGATGGCCGCGCTGAGCGTTGGTTTCGACGCCCGGCTGGGCGACACCGGATTCCTGCGGCTGGGGGCCGAGGCCGGGGTGGCCGATGCCTCGGGCGGCGGGATGCTGGGTCAGGTGGGCAGCCTTGGCGTCAACGCCTTCTCGGCCGAGATCGGGGCGCGCGACGTCTTCGGCAAGGGCGACCGGCTGGTTCTGGGCATTTCGGCGCCGATGGCGGTGACCTCGGGCAGCGCGACGACGCAGATCTCCACCCGCAGCGCGGGGGGGCAGGTGCTGCTTTCGGACATGGTCATTCCGCTGGCGCCCGAAGACCGCGAACAGGTGCTGTCGCTGGGCTATGAAACCCCGCTTTCGGCCCGCGCCAGCCTGCGGCTGGACCTGGCCCATGCCGAGAACTGGGGCAACCGCAGCGGCCAAAGCGACACCGCGGCCGGCCTGACCCTGCGGATCAGTTTCTAAGGGGAAACCGTAGGGTGCGTGTTCACACGCACCGAACCGGGGGGACATGGCGAAGGCCATCGCCTTGACCCGCCCGGACAAGGGTGCGCTGGCCCCGTGGGGTGCAGGCACGCCCCGCCCCTCTATATCGCGCTGCCTCCGCGCCGCGAAGGTGCGTGGGAACCACGCACCCTACGCCCAACTTGGCCACAGCGCTCCGCGGCGTTTCCCTGACCCCGGCCATCGCCGGGGTCACATGGCTCCGGCACCCCTTGCCGCCGGTGGCCCCAATGGCCGCCGGCCAGCGCCCGCCCCGCCATCGGCGGGCGCTTCTCGCCCGCCGGGACGGGCGCCGGCCTCTGGCATGGGCTCTGGCAGGCGGTCTTATGGTGGCGTGGTCGCGACGGGCGGGGAAAGGCAGTGCCTTTCCTGTTCCGCCCGTTTCGGCGCCGGCTTGGGTGGGTGAAGAACGCTGCCGACCCACGGTCGGGAAGGTCCGTGGGGACGAAGCACCCTACGCCCCCATTGGCCCCGGCCATCGCCGGGGTCACGCGGTGCCGGCGCCCCTTGGCCCGCCGGTGGCCCCAAAGGCCGCCGGCCAGCGCCCGCCCCGCCCATGGCGGGCGCTTCTCGCCCGCCGGGGCAGGCGCCGGCCTCGGGATTTACTTCTGGCTGGCGGTCTTGTGGTGG